>Ga0209716_1001132_pt1 | contig 21045 bp, 21 predicted proteins | sample COGITO_mtgs_1205_FD_184811 | JGI IMG/M metagenome (GOLD analysis project Ga0209716, IMG submission 184811) | Pelagic marine microbial communities from North Sea - COGITO_mtgs_120531 (SPAdes) (version 2) | ecosystem: Environmental > Aquatic > Marine > Epipelagic ...
CGGTTCTGATTTTCTGAGCATTGGTTTTAGAATTTTCCAATCTACCTCTATCAGATTCCATCTCATCTGCAATTCTTTCCAATTGTTTTTTGAAAAGGTTTGTTGCATAACGATAATCAAAATCAAACCCATTCCAAATGAGGGGTAAGAAATCAATTACTCGTTGAATTTGTCTATATTTTCGTTTAATCCAATATACCATTGTTGTATTCTAATAAGATTAATTCCGCAGTTTCTTCATCTACATAACCACTTCCATCGATATCGATTAAGTGTCCTACATAATACATTTCATCTTGTTGTGTTAAATCTGTTTTCTTCATAATGGTACTAATATACGAAATTATTTTGAATTATCCTAATTTTTTATTAAAAAGGTAAAGGTTTATCTTTTACTTTAGGGATTGGTTTACTATGGTCATCTAATTTTCTATAACTCATAGTTGCAAATGGTTGTTCACCCAATTCTGTAATTGATGGTCTGGCATTTGGATACTTTTCATCAATCTTATCTAACATCTTATGTGCATTTTTACGAGCCATGTAATCATCCTCACCATACACATACATATCTACTGATACTACATATCGTTTTCTAGTTTCTTTCATGTTTTATATACTTAAATGTGTTAATTTTTCGTTTAATCTTTTCATATGTTTACAAGGTTGATATGAACGAAAAGAACGTGCTGGACATTCACAATCATCAATCTTGTAATCAGTTACCTTTACATTATAATAAGATAACTTACCTGTCTTTTTGTTTCGAGAACCCATTTCTCTGTAATACCAACTATTTGTCATAACCAACGAATTTTAATTGAACATCACTTACCCATCCTTTTGATACAGCATATGGAAATTCTTCATGTAACCAATAGTTTTGAACGTTTTCTAATTCACTCAAACAATCTTCCCATAGTTCACCAAGTGTGTAACTATCTCCATATTTAATACCACCACAAAGAACCATTAGTTCGTTTAGAGTATCCCAATCATCATTGTTTTCAGCTTCGTTAATCTTGGTTTCGATTTCCATTTTCATGAATTCAGCAACGTAATCGTTGTACTCATACATTTCTTTTGACCAAGGTTTTGTTATTTTAGGTATTTTCATATCTTATTGGTTTAAAGTTATCATTGATAATGGAACATTATACTCATTAACTCTACCATAAGAAGTACTGTTTAGAACTTCGATAACAGCTTTAGTTCTGTTAATCTTGTTAACTCTACATTGTTTACCACTCAACTTAGGGTGATTAACTGAAACATTAGCTCCAACATATAGTTCTAATTTGGTTTCCCAAGCCATTTCGGATTTTTTGATTTTAACTAATTGTACAATCTGAGAGTTTAAATCTCTTAGTTCTTGAAGGGAAAGGTTTTTTAATTCTGAATAATTCATTTGTTTTATGTTTTAAAGGTTTATAATTATCATTTCTTATTACATAAGTAATATACGACTATTTATTGGATTATACAAGCTTTTTCTTAATTATTTTTAAGAAATCTTTGCCACCGATAAATAAGGATTAAATACTGTTTGATATCCACTTTTATTGTAAATACTATTAGTGAAGTTACTAATAATTGTATCCATGAAATCTTTTAGGAGGTAAGTTCCATCTGAAGAACCAAATCCTTGGTCTTCATCCCAATCGTTAGTCCATTCGTCTGCAATCTGTACAGAAGTATCAACCAATTCAGAGAATTGTACTTGTTCATCACTAATCATTTGTTTGAAAGAATCGATACCAAGGGCTCTTGATACGATGTTCGAAGGGTGTACTAAGTAATTCATATATTTTAAGTTTTAAGGTTTATATCTTGGGGATAATTCCCCACTCATTTACTATGTAAATATACGAAAAATAATTGGAATAAACAAGCTTTTTCTTACTTATTTTTATAATTTTTGAAAATAACCACCAATATCAAAAGAAGTATTTGTGTTTATAGAACCCTTAGTTGATGGGATAAATTCTGTGGGGTTTACTATTCTAAAATCAACAGATACTCTAGTATCATGTTCTATATTTGTTTTATTACCATGTATAAGATTTGCTCCATTAAATACAAGAACTTCACCATAACTTACATTATATGGTTTGAAATCATTTTTATCTTCTTCAGACTCAATCCATATAGTATTTGTATCATATGCATCAGTAAATGGTAACCAAATATTTATTTCACTCTTACCATGGTTATAATCCCTATCCCTATGCCATTCACCAACTGCTTGATTGTCTTTTAAATGAACTCTAAACGTTGGTATTTTTTGGTATATAATTTCATCCAATTCAAACTCATATTTAATAAAATTTTTTATAAATGTATTATATAGTTTTTGAAATCTATTTAAATCATCACGATAAAATCTTTTGTGCCAAGTAGTTGATTGGTCTTTTTCTCTTACAAGAGTATCATATTTTTCAACTTCATGTAAGTTTTCAAGAGTATTTGTTTTTAGATTAGTTTTAACTATTTCTCTAAACGGATATAATGAAGTATCATATTTTAACTTATATGTTTTCATATATTCCAATGTTTTTCTCTAAGAGAATATACATCGATTGGTTCTCGTTTCATATGCCCACCTGTTTCAAACTTTGATGATTGTAATGCATATCCTGCTAAAAAGTTTCTTCTGAACCTATTTGATTCGTTTGGTTCTGAACCATGTACTGTGTGTGAATGAAGTAAAACCATTTCTCCCTTACGAGTATATCCTTCAATCTTTTTAAAATCATGACCTATTGGTAATACACATGGTTTACCTCTCTCATTTGACCAGTTTTTTGGGTTTGTTTTTGCTCTCTCATCATCAACTTCAATTGGAAGTATTGGTAATCGATGTGTACCCTCTAAATTCCAAACAGCACCATTTTCTTTATCATGATTATCCAACGCTAGTGCAACATTAACATACTCATTATGTTTGCATTTTGTATAGAACGAGTTCTGATGCATATCCCTACCTAATTGACCAGGTGGTTTAAAGTATGCCCAAGTCTGAGTACCACTTATACTACCACCCATTAAAAATTCACAAGACTCTATTATTTTTGGATGTGAAAAAAGTTTTGCAAGTTTATCAGATAGTTTATGTGGATACATAAATGGGTCATACTCTCCCCATTCATTGCCAGTATCTTTATTGTAGAATCTATTTGTTCTAAGTTGTTCTAACTCAGTATTGATTTCTTCACATTCTTCTTCAGTAAGTAATTGTATTGTTGAGAATCCTCTGTACCTCCAATCGAAGGTGAGTTGTTGTTTCTCTTCATCAGTAAGATAACTCATATAACCTAATTTAGTTTTTATATGTATATATATTAACTTTTATAAAATTGTATTAAATTTGGTAAGTATAATTTTAAATTTGGAATTAAATGAGAAACTAATTTTATAGCAATTGCATTAGAACCAGAAACCGATTTATCTCGTATTAATCCACTATCACCATATACAACTTCTCTAGGTCCTCGTATTCTCCACTTAATATCAACAACTGTATATAATGGGTTACTTAGAAATTGTCCTTTTTTAGATTGTGATAGTTCAAATATAGGAGAACCTTTATCATTTGTTTTTTGAAGAAAGTATCTTCTTATATATCCTCGTGTATAATCTTTTTCATTTGGATTAGGTATATATGCCTTTACATCCTTTTCTATAATAGGAGTTTTAATTATTTCGTTATATCTATTTTTAATACTCATTATTCTTCACCTCCTACCATTCTAAAATCACACTTTATATTTGTTGTCCAAGTCATACCACCCATTGTTTGACTAACTCCTGTAACTTGATAAAAACTAGGAGGTCCAAATTTAAATGGAGTTCCTTCGAATTGTATCATATCACCTACTTTAAATCCACTTAATCCCTGAATGGTAAAATCTATACTCGCAAGACCTGGTATTGGATTAACTCGTTTTGTATATTCTAAATCAACGCTTCCTTTTATACCCGCTTCTTCTTTTAAACCCCTATCTATTAACTCAACAGATTTAAGTGCTCCCACATCACTCCATGTACCTACACATAATAATGATTCAATAACACCATTTGATTTTTTTGCAAGTTCTTTATCAGTTAAATTTTCTACTATATCTATTTTACCTTTTCTATCTTGTACTCGTGAAAATACACCAGCTTTTTGAGCAAATAAAGCAAACGATTTAGCATTTGATGGTACTTCTTCTTTTTCTTGTTTTTCTTGAGTTGCTTCAGAATCACCTCCACTACCCACAGTTGCTCTATTTAATATAGTCCCAGCTTGATTTTCAAAACTATTTGGGTCTGAATAAACTCCTCCGTAATGTATATAAGGAGTATCCCCACTACCATCAACTGTATTTGAAGATAGATTTTTTATTACAACACTAGATTGCATTGCTCCAGGTACACTCATTTTCCATGAAATGGATGTAAACGGAGAACGAACTCCCCTTGCTTCGTATGTTGCGATTCCCTCTACTGTTTCCTTTTCAATATGACCTCTGAAATTTATATCTTCAAATGCTAAAATATTTGGTCCTTTATCATCATTTTGTTTAGGTCCTTCTCTTACTTGAAAATTCCATAATCCATTAACTGCACCACTCATACCATTTAATAATTCAAACATAACATCGATTGAATTTAAATTCTTCTTATCAATACATTGACAGAAAAAATCAAAGTTGATGTATAAATCATTTAACCATCCCCAAAATCCAGCCTTCTCCTTAGTTGCCTCTATTGTTTCATCACAATCATAATTTAATACAGTTTCATCTAAATCATATGTACATGGAAATGCAAAAGGAACAGGTCTACTCTGACCAGTTGATGGGTCATTTGCCGAACCATTCTTTTCTGCTCTTTCATTACCAGAAGGTGCTTCTTCTACTAATGGATGTAGGTTTGAAAGATTTTTCTCATTATCGAGTTCTTCAAAGTTTATAAATTTTACTGGCTCTGCGTTATCAGAATCAGTTAATGCTTCCTTTAAACCAAAACTAGGAGCAGTTGTATTTGGAATATATAATACCGAGGAATCCGTACTCCACATATGTGGAAATCCTTTAATTACAGTATTACTAGTATCTATTGTTAATAGTTGACTTTTTACATCTGGACAACCTGTATCTTCTTGATTTAAATCAACTACATAATCATTTAAAATAGCAACCGCTAATTCAAATCTAATAAATCTTTGATTTGAAAACATATTTGTATCACTTGGGATTGCTAATTTATCTCCACTTTTATTTCTAATAGTTGCACCCTTTGTAAGTGTTTTTTGTAGATAATCTCTTACATTCTCATCAAAATTAACATAATTACCAGGATATGCCCACTCTATTCCATTTTTATCAGCTCCCTTTACCCATGCTCTAATATTTTTTGTTTGTTTTTGTTCTGGCAATGCATTAAACATTTGTTTGAATAACGCACTTCCTGGTGTACTTTTACCGATTTTTTCAGGTTCAAATGGTGCAGGATTATTATCATCAGATTCGTTAGTTCTGTTTCCACCAGTTTGTACTTGCATATATTCTGCTACTTGACCAGTACCTGATACTTGTACTTCTATATCATAGGTTTCACCTTCACCAAAATTTACTCCTCCACCTGATACAATACCCAATGATGCATCATATTGGTACTTTGAGTCTTTTCTTTTTTCTTTAATATGAGCCCAATTAGAATATGCTACTACATCACATACATCAAACGCACCCCCATTTCCAACTCTTTGTGAAAATGAATCATTAACGTTCCATCCCCATTCAAGAAGAACATGAAATCCTGGTTCTAAGAAATATTTAGCTACCTCATCAGTTTGTTCTTTAGTAAAACATTTAATTACAAATTTAGTTATCTTAAGAGCTCCTGCTTGTCTTTCTTCAACACTAAATGATGTTACAACGGGAGATGGTCTCAATCCTCTACCTGTTACACCAACAGGAGTTTTCATATCCATTTCATAACCAAGTATACCTGGCTTATCTAAATTACCATATGAGTTTTCAAAACGTTCTTGTGGATTTGAACCACCATTATGAATACTTTGCATTACTAAACCACCAGGACCATCATTATCAGCTGATTTACCAGTTGAAATAATGCGTATCCAAGTAGATAATCCACTAACACCACCCTCACTCCATGGTTTGTTTGTGTTTTCAGCTCTACTATCTAGTATCTCTCGTAGTTCGGGATATAAATTTGAATATTTTGGATATGTTCCCATGCATTATAATTTTCTAAAATCGTTTACTATCTTATTGTATTGTTGTGGTATTCTTAATTGAGTTCCATCGGGTAATGCAAATGTTGCATCATGTATATTGTTTGCAGTTGCAATAATCCACCATAAACTAGAATCTTTATAAAATTCATTTGCTAGAGTGTCTAATCTATCATCTGTTTGTGTTACAATATATATATCATTATCAGATTTAGGTATATTAGGATATACTCTTGACCTAAAGACAGTTCTACCATCATTAAGTTTTTGTGTTTTATTATTATCGTATCTACTATTTGCCATAATTTTATTTTATCCTAAAGTTACTGGGGATTCGTTAACAGGTCGAGTTAGGTCTTTCACCGCTGAACCTGCTATTTCACCATTATAGTCATATAATTGTAATTCTGCTCCAGGTGTTTCTAATAATTTTATAGTTGCTGAAACATCTATAAATTTGGGTAAACGTAATCCATCTTTATACACTTCCCAAGTACCCATATCTGGCATTGTGTATGTAAGTGATTCTATAAATCCATGTCTTTCCTTATATAAATCTCCTAATTGGAATATTATAAAAGGAGGATTTACAATACCTCCATCAGTAATTTTAGGATATGTTTTTGATGTAAGATATTTTAATCTATCCCAACACATAATTAATTCTGGTTGATTCATACAATATAAGTTCAGATTAAATGTTATTGCCCTTTCTACACCATCATATGTGTAATAATTGTATGGATTACCTATAAATTTATTTCCACTCCATGTTGGTGTTGATGATTCTGATAATCCTGTTATAGTAGCTCTAAAGAATTGTCTATCAGATTCTTCTTCCTCAACTCCTTGTATCCAAAATGGTATTTCTGGAGAATCTGTGGCTGGGACTGCAGTTGGTACTTGGTAAAGAGAAGTAGCAGATGTATTAGAACCAATTGTATCTGTTGGTGCATTCATACCAATACCTAATCTAGCATTTACATCACCGTTATCAAAGTCACTTTTAAGACCTGGAGTTTTTGAATAATTACCTTCTGTTGCATCTGCATCAACATCCTTTGGGTTATCAGAATAACTTCTATATATTGGTATTGAACCTAAATTATTAGGAAGTTTTCCAGGTTTACCAAATATTGCTCCTCGTAATGCATCTTTTCCTGCATTAAGAGCTCCACCAACTGCTTGTTTTGCCATTGTTGATGGGTTACCACCAGATGCTTTTAATAAAGCTCCTAGTCCTGTTCCATTTTTACCCCAAGTTTCTCTTGTATAAGCTTGATTTGATGGAACGTCTGCTATGGCTTTTGGTTTACCTGCACCTCTACTTTTTCCAACTTCATCTCCCTTTTCAAGACCCATTCTCGATGGTAATAATGTTACTGGTATACCAAGAAATGAATTTACAGCATCTCTTGCCTTACCAATGGCTTTATTTAATCCTAAACCTCCACCTCCACCTGTTAATAACCCCTCGGTCATTGCATCTTTATCTGATGTAGTTCTTTGTGCTATACGAACTGCTTGATTACCATATATTAGAGGATTGTTTATATCAACTAATGATTTTACTCTAACACCAGTTGTTTCTTGTTCAACATAGTTTGAAATAGATGCACCTACACCTCCTCTATTTTCTTGAGATTTAGAATCCACCAATCCATCTGCAGTTGTACCTGAAAATGTTAGTTCTTTGTTTTTAAATAATTCTAATATTGTTGGCATATATTTTTTCCCTTTATGATATAAATCTACTCGCCATATTAACTCTACCTTGAGCTTCGGTGTATTTACTTATCTGTCCTGCTACTGAAACACCATCCATCTCAATTACAGTTCCTACTATTATTGCTTTTCTAATTGATTCTAGTTTATCTAACATATCTTTATTATCACCACCACTCATTTCAATTTGTGCAACTGCTGCTGCTAATTGTGTGATAGTATCAGGTAAAGTTGTTTTTCCTGATTTTAAGAATCCTTTTCCTGTCGTTGCTCCTGCCATTCCAGTAACATCACCTACATTTGATTCTGCTAAAGCTGCAGCTGAACTTACAACTAAATTCATTGAAGTTGCAAAATCATTCATTGCTTGTGTTAATATTGTAATAGGAGAAGCCATTGAATCGATACGGTCTGTAAACATATCGAAATTTTCAATAGTTGTAACTAATTGAGATGAAAACGTTTGAAGACTAGGTCCTAAATTCGTTAATTCACTTATCATGGCAAAAGGACCACTATCTACTTCTTTACCAGTAACAAGTTCCTTCCCTTTATCAAATATACTTGAGAAGAACCCCCCTGCTGCTCCTACTGCTGCTCCACCTCCTGCTAAAACTCCAAATCCCGCAAGTGCCCCACCAAGTGCGATAATCGATGCTGCCATCGCCGCTACTTCAGCGTATTTACTTGAATTATTTACTATCATTGCAATAGTAGAACCTATTGAATCAAATATACCTACGAGTGTACTACCAACCGTTTCTGCAATTGATACAAACGCTCCAGCTAATGTATCTACGATAGGTGCAAATGCTGTCATCAAACCAATCATAGTATTTCCTATTACATCTGCTAATTGTACAAATCCGTTTACAAGTATTTCAATTACAGGAACTACAATTGATGCAATTCCCTCAAATATTGATTTAAACATTTTACCTAATGGTTCAAGAGCAGGTGCCATAATTCGTAAAGCGGCAGCCATTCCAATAAATGCTAATGTGATTGCTGCTAATCCAATTAGAGCTGCTGGATTTGCTAATGAAGATAATCCTCCTGATATTCCTCGTAAGAATGCACCCATTCCTTTTCCAAGACCACTCAATGCACTACCAATACCTTTTGATATAGAAGATATCAAACCTCCAATACCACTACCAATAGATTTCATTGCACCACCCATACCAGCTGCGATAGATTTAATTGCTCCACCTAATCCCTGACCGATTGATTTGATACCATTACCCAGTGTTTTTAAGAAACCACCACTTGAACTAGCGGTTTGAGTTACAGTTTTTGCCACACCACCGAACGCACCCCTCATTAATCCAATTCCCTTAACAAGACCCATGATTAATCCTATTGCGAATTTTAGTGCAACAAATCCACCAACTACATATACAAGAGTTTTACCAAATTTAGATGCCTTTGTTTCAATTTCATCTAGCTTGTTACCAGCTTCATCTACTTGTGTAGCATTATCTCCACCAAACATATCACCGAAGAATTCTGTAATTTTTAAGAATATTGGCTTTAAAGTAGAATATACTGATTTGAATCCAGAAATAATACCATTAACAAGTGCCATTATCATTTTTTTGTTAACAGGGTCTGTTAAGAAACCAACTGCTGATTGAGCCATTGGTACAAATAATTTACCTATTGATAAACTTATGGATTCTAAACTTCGTTTTAATCCTTCCATTGCGGTAGTACGTTGATTTTCTACCTTTTTCTGTTCAAGAGCAGCTTTGATATCTTTTTTACTCATTTTAGAGATATCTTTACCCTTGTTAATCATCTCTTGAGCTGCTGCTAATTCTTCACCCTTTAAGCTACCAAACTTTTTCTGTAATCTTTGTTGGTTAATCATATCACCAATTGGCATACCAGCTGCTTTTGCTAGAGCTTCTTGTTGATAATAATTCATTTTCGATAAATCACCAAGTTTACTTACTTCTTTTATCGTAGCTTGTTGAGCTCCAACGATATCACCTTGTGCTGCAAGTTGCCTTGCTTGATTAAAGTTTATATTAGTACCTAAAATTGCACTTGCTTCTAATTCGTTATTAATAGATGATTCGAAGTCAAGTAATCCCTTAGAAACACCCGCTGCTTGTTTAATAGATGTACCTAGTTTAGCTGCTTGTATTGCTGCTTTTTGTAATGTTTGAGGTGAACCTTTGAAGAATGTATAAACTTCTTCAGAACTCTCAGCCATATCCTTTAAAACTTTATTTGCAGGTACACCTGCTAAAGTTGCAGCTTCAACGGTTGTATTAACCATCATTTGTGCTAAATCTTCTGAATGTCCGAATGCATTTTGGAATAGTTTATTTACACCCCCAATAGCATCCATACTTAATCCAAGACCAGCCGCTAATTTAGTTGCATTAACTAATACTCCCTTACTAAGATTTTCAACTCCACCAAACGCATTCATCATTTGTCCTGCTAACTTAGCTCCTTCTGCTAAATCACCCGTCATACCAAATGTAGCTCCGGCGGCTGAATTTACCTTAGATTCCAATCCATCCATTGAACCTCTAAGTAATCCTGTTTCTTCTCGGAATGCGATTGTGGCTTTACCCATCTTCTCCATAGCGGAGATTCCCATGGCTAATGCACCAAGAATTCCAACAATAGCACCCATTGCAATAACTTTCATTATTCCAAATCCACTTCCAGATTTTTTAAGTGCATTTTGTAATCCACCCAATGATGTTCCTGTTTCCTTTAATCCCTTTCTGAAGTTTACAGTAAAGTTAGTGGCTGCTTTTCCTAATTTATCCTTTATACTAGAAGATGCTTTACTTGCCATACTACTAATTAGACCACCCAAAACAGGTACACTACCCATTTTACTTACCATGTTATCTAATCCAGAACCGATTGATTTAGCAAATTCTTGTGCTTTTGAATTTACTTGTTCCGTTGCTTGAAGATGAGATTCTTCTACCCTAAGTGCTTCAATTGCAGTATCTAATGCATCTTGTTTCGCATCACCAATTGCTTTATTTTTACCGAAATATGAAGAAGCTATTTTATCCTTCTCATATTCCATTGATTGGATTGCCTTAGTGATATCCGCTGAAGATTGTAATCCACTTACTTGTGATGATAAGTCATTATTAAACTCTTTCATTTTCTGCCCAAGTTCAGTACGATAATCTACTTGAGAGTTTATATCATCAGTAATCTGAGACGATAAAGATGCAGTCATCTTTAAGGCAGCTTGATATTCCTGTTCAAGTTTAATTCGTGCTTTTTGTGCTTTTAATGATTCAGCCATCTAATATCCCCTATTATTTTTTAGCATCCAAGAATTGTTGCCAACTCTTTGGAACTGGCTTTCCTTGTTTTTTTCTTTCTTCGGCTTTCTTCTGTAATCTTAGAAATGCATCATCTACATTTTTAGCTAATCTTTGGAATTCTTTATCCCCTTTTAAGCTTTTAGCTAATCCTTTTGCAAACAATCTTTCTATAAATCCTTCAGATATATTCCATTTTTTAGATATGGCTTTTTTAACCTGTTGTTTTTGTTCGTTTGTGAGTTTCATATGTTTGTTCCCATTTATACTCTTATAAATATAAGACATAAAAAAAGTGAGGAATTTTACTTCCTCACATTTACATTTGGTCCTTGTGGTGATGAACTCTGAGATTTATTACTATTCTTCATTTGTTTAGCTTCTTCCTCTTTTGCCTTAGAAAGCTCATTATAATAGAAATTTCTTATGTGTATTGGTAACCTATAAACTCCTTCTTGAGTAAATCCATTTCCATAGTAACATAATTCAAAAATCTGTTTATGAAGAATCGAAGAGTAATTAATCGGTAGGCCAAAAAAACCCCACACCCATTGGAATGGGTTTCACCTCTCTCTCACCAGAATTTGGGTTAATCCAATCGAATTCCATATTAATATCAGGTTGATGTTCCCTAACAGTTTCTCGGAATGCTCTTGTATCTCTCGTTAAGAAAGCATTATTTATAAATTTATTGATTGTGTTAACATCAGTTTCTCCATCAACTGAAGTAATCATATATCGATACCTCGTTGTTAATTCAGAGGATGCACCATCTTTGTTTAGTCTTGCAATTGCTCTAATATCAGCTTCTACTGCCTTTTCATCTCCATGTGTAAGTAATTTCCATTCAAGATTTACACCAGTTGAAGTAGTAAATGTATAATTATTTTCTACATTTATATTATCAAGATTTGTTTCTTTAGTTTGTACTTTTGATAAATCAACATCTGTTTCATGTGCTTCACCCATTTCATCTTGAATTTGAACCCTATATTTAGAACCATATCCTAAGATACGAGCTGCTAACATTATAGCGTTTTTATCCCCTAGTATAATATCATCGATATTAACCTTCTTATCTACTATAATTGATTCAAATAACTTATCAAGTACCACCCCCTTTCGAATAAGATTCTGTGAAGCAAGAATTTCTTCTTCTTTCGCAGTCATGTATTTAATTTCAAGTTCTCCTGAAGAAAGGGGATTATCTTCTGGGTAACATTTACCTTGTGATGGTAATGATATCACTTCGGTAGGAAAATCGTAATTTGCCATATAACTTTTATTTTAATTGTTCGTATATAAATATATAACTTTTAAAAAATTAGAAATAAGACACAAAAAAAGTTCTCACTAAGAGAACTTTTTTCTTCATTATAAAAATATTTTGGAGGTAATATTAGAATTCTAAAATTGCGTAATCATACGATAGTGTCAATGTGATTTCGGCAGGGTCATTAGAAGACCAATCTAAATCATTAAACACAGCGTTGTTGATAAATGCACCCTTAAGAGTCCATTGTTCAATTTTATCACCTACTGGTCCTAACATATAAACTTGGAGGTCTTTCTTATAGAAATCCGCATACCCATCTCTACCTGTTATTGATTCGTGTGATGTTCTAACCCATTCCATTACAGCTTGTGCTCCACTTGGAACAATTGGGTCATATAGAGTAATCTCTACATCTTGCCATTCACCTTTACCTTTTAATTTTCTCTTGACGTTTATGTGGTCAAGTGTAACAGTTTCAAATGATATTGAAGGTCTGTTTGCTGTTTTTATCAGATATGAAGGAATACCATCTATCTCCATGATGAATCTGTTCTTCATCTTTGGTTCAAAGTTGGTGTAGAACATATCGTTAAATTCTAATACTTCTGCCATTTTGTTTTTCTCCTATTATATTCTATTATAAATATAGTTTACTTTTATTTTTAATTAATTATGCCGAGAACGATGCTCCGGTCGGTAAGATGTTGAAATCTAACACGATGAATTCAGCAGTTTTTGTTGGTTGTAAGAAAATCTGTCCAGCCAATATATTTCTGTCGATAACATCTGGTGTGTTATTACTTTCGTCCATCACTACTCTAAAAGCGTAAAGTCCTTGTCTTTGTTGTATTCCTTCTAAATAAGGATTAACAGTGTTTAAGAATCTACCTCTTGTTGAAGCGGTGTTCTGTTCGAATACTAAGTATCTTGAAGTTGAAGCAATATACTTCTTAACTTTAATCATTAATCTTCTTACGTTAATTCTATCTAAAGCAGATGCTCTATCTTGTAAAGTTTTCTGTCCAAATGCTACAATACCTTCTCCAGGGAAAGATGCGATTGGATTTACTTTTCCTTCATATAAAGTATCTCTTTCAGCGTGTGTTAATCTATTCAATACAGATATTGCTCCTACAATACCACCTCTGTTTAAACCAGCTGGTGCAAACCACTCAGCGGCAACAGCATCATTGGCTGCATATATTCCAGGCATCAATACTGATGGTGGAACAGATGTTAATCTATTCGTTCTTGAATCGATTGTTTTAACCCATGGGTAGTAAGTACCTACATAGTTACTATCTAAGTTACCTGCTTGTTCAATTGCTTGTGAAATAGTATCTGATGTTACGTTTCCATTAGATGAATTGTAAGTTACCCCTACAACATCTCCAATGAAGAATGCATCTTCTCTAGCTTCACACATATCAACTACTTTATCAAATACATATGAGTGATGTCTTCTTACAATACCAGGTACTGATACTAAGTTGATATCAAAATCATCTGGATTAGATACTGAGTTAATTGCTTTTATATAAGCAACCGAACCACTTGCAGCTGAAGTTGAACAATTAAATCCTTGTTGGTTACCACTACCATAGTTTGCAGATGAACCAGCAAGTGCTATTTCAGTAGTTGGTGATACACCATCAAATCCACCTTGGAATCCAACGATGAATTGTCTTTTATTAATATCAACAGCGGCTGAACCAGTCAATTCGAAACCGAATGAGTGTTCGCTACCATCTGCGATTGTTACATTATCATCAAATGCAAATACAGTATTTGAACCATTACCGGCTCCAACTGGAATTGGTGATAAGAAATGTGCGTTCTGAATTTTAACAGTACCAGTCTCTAAATCAATTCCACTAAATTGTACACCATTTGATGCACTATTATCTTTAGAATCAATTGAGAATATTACACCAGGTGTAATACTATCTGAACCACTTAGTGGTGATGAGTATTTTGCGTGTCCAAATGGTCCTGCAGTTACAGGGAATGAACCTTCAACTTTACAGTCTACCCTTACATACTTAGAACGATTTACATAATCTCCGTTTTCTGTTTGTTTTCCGTTTGCATCAATTACAACGTTTCTATCACCTATTACTTTCTTAATGTAATTTGGTGATGCAGGGTCTAAATTAAGATTACTAAACGTTTCTAAAATTACTGGTCTCTTATTTGTATCAGAGTATCCTCTAATTGCAATTGAGAAAGTTGCGTAATCAGTAGAATTGTTTGAACCAGCTGCTTTTACGTTGAATACTGCTATTTTAAATTCTTTGTTATAGTTTCCACCATCTCCAATAGTATGAAATCTAAATAAATCACTTCTTTCACCGGAAATCAACTGAGATTGTATCCAAGGAGTGGAAGCGTGTTGAATATCTTGTGTGAATTCTTGATTACCTAATTCAATTAATGTTACTGATGAACCACTTAGGAAGTTGTTTGCACAATCTCCAGCTGCTTTTTCAAAGTATTTGTTTACATATACATTCTTATTTCCTCTAGCAGATTCACCAAATACGTCAGATATATCATTTCCTGCACTTGGTAGTACAGATGCTGATATACCAGTTCCGATTTCCGAACCGCTGATTGAGAATGCTGATGCTGATGCTTCTGATTCTATTAGTAAAGATGATGCTTCACCATCGCCAATTACTCCATCTCCATCCGCTACTCCGATTGCAGTAGAGTGTAAAACTCCAATTAGTTTTTGTCCTCCTTCTGCAGAAGAACCACTAACTACGATACCAGCTGCTCTAGTCTGTGTATAACCACCTACTTGACCAACTCTTACGATTGTTACTGTTCCTGCTTCTCTTAAATAATTTTGTACGGTATATCCTGTATAGTATGAACCATTAGGTGTGCCGAATATTTCTTCAAATTCTGATTGTGTACTAACAACGGTTGGTACGAATGCAGGCCCTTTTTGGAAAGGTCCAATTACAGCTGCTCCGATTTCTCCAATCCCTTGTGCTAGGAAAGAAAGGTCATTTTCTCTCGTAAATACACCAGGTGATACAATTTTTTCTGCCATTTTTTATTACTCCTTGTTATGTTATTTGTGTAATGATACACATATAAATATAAATTAACTTTTCAAAAGAACTATTTTTGTTCTTTATCTTTTTTCTTTGGTTGTTCATTGGGTGTGAAAACGTTAGTTGTTGGTTCATAATTACCATCACCATACTTTTCATTTAACCCTTTAAACATATTCTGTTCTTCTAATTGTAAATTTGAATGTTGATTTAATAATTCTCCTTCAAGTGTTTCTATTTCATCAACTCTTCTTTTCTTTTCAATTGATAGTTGTCCCAATTTTGTAAAAATGTTTGCAACATCTTGTCTTAATTGGTCTAATGATGCTACCTCATCGTTTGTAAACTTAATTTCTTTTGCCATTTTGTTATTTTTAATAAAACTATTTCGATATATATAAATATAAAGTTTTTACTAAAACGTATTTTTTATGCAGTAAATGTTAGAGTTTTGTAACCAGATTTTAAACCATGGTCAATTGCTCTTACTCTTGCATAATATGTAGTACCACTTGTAGTTGCATTTACAACATTTAGTGAAGTACCACTATATTCGGTAAAATTAAATACCATAGTACCAGTGAAACCAGAGTTTGTATTTACTTGTACATCATACGCAGTAATACCACCTGTACCACTTTCACTACCCTCAGTCCAATTTAACATTTTTTCTGTACTATTATCGATACTATATGTTAATGTAGCTGGAGTTCCAGGATTACCTAAATCTGAATGAGAATTTCCTCCCTTGTTGTGAGATATAAATCCATTAGCTAAATAGGTATCAGGTGAACTTACATCAAGTGATACTATTTCAGTAATTTCATTGTTTACATTTACACTTGTTATTTCTACTTCAGAACCATCATGTCTTATTAATAAATCACCTTCTGTTATAGTACCAAGTGTTTTAAATAATAAATTATTATTTCTTTTAACTAACATTGGGTGTTCTGATGTACCTACTATCGTTCCTTCGTTAATATCATAAGTTCTTTCAGAAAATGAGAAAACTACATCTTGTACAATTACTTCTGTTTCATCGATGGTATCATCACCATCATATTGATATTCTAATAAGTTTACATCATCATTATATTCTGGTAAACTATATCCTTTTAATCTATCACCCTCTTCTAAGTCTCCAATTTCAACATCAGTTCCATCACTCATTTTAACCAAAGTATCGGATACTAAACACAATGCAGTTGAATTTCCATCATAAGAATCTACTGAGTAAACAGTTTTAGTTCTTGCACTACCGTAATTACCTGCATGATGATTAAACCCATCCGCAAAAGCTACTGATAATGTATGTGATACAGTACCCAATAAATCTGTTTGTGAATTTGTACCTTGTGGATTCATTCCACCAACTGTAATTACACCAGTATAATCTTGATTTGAATTGATTGATAAAAATCCTGATGTTTGTGGTGCTGAATTATATCCTGGACTTACTGACCAAGTAAAGTTTTGATATCTACCTTTTATTTGTCCAAAGTTAGAACCCTCTCCACCAAATGCTAATGTATATGTTTCGTTTGTAGATTCAACAGCATAAGTATATCCAGATAATGAACCAACTGAATCTATTCCAAATGAAGATAGTGAAATATTATCACCAGCTGAAGGTGAACCTTTTATAGCACCCAATGATACATTTGAACCTTCGGTATTACCAGTTGCTCCTGCTAAATTATTTAAACTAAGTGTTTCTTCTGCTGAAATTGCCATATATACTCTTTCCTATATATTATAAATATTAAGTAATTCGTTTACCCACTTATCTTTACTAGTATAATTGTTAATCATGTATTCTTTTAACAAATTAAACCATTTATTTTTTTCTGAATATGTGGTTTCGTTTAACCTACTATAAATATGATTAAATTCTTTTTTAGATGAAGCTCTATATGGATACTCAAAATCGGTACACCAAGATGTATGTAATATTGGTAGTTTACCATAATCTACTGCTTCAAATATACCATACCCAAATGGTTCATTTGTAAAAGATGAGTGAGAAATTCCCCAATCCATATTATAAAAGATATCTTTATGTTTAGAATTATAATGATATATTTTCATTTTAGATGTATCTAATTTTGAACCATGTTTCCAAATAACATTAAATTCCTTGGAATCCGTAAATAAGTAACTAGATAATCCATCTAAATAGTGTGGATTTTTTCTACCCTCACATCTTGAAGCAAAACCTAAATTATTTGAATCGGATAATTTTAAATTATGTTTAAATTCGTAAAAATTATGTATAGTTTTATTTGGTATTCCAATATCGAATAAACCAACCCATATAGAATGTTTTGAAATTTTATTAATTTTACTTTCCCACTCGGAATCTAAATATGGATGAACACCAAGTGATGCATCAGTAAATGTTTGGGATTTTAAAATATGGTCTACTGAATTGTGTAAAACATTTGAATGAATTTTATCTAAGTTATCATCAATAACTTTCATTGGTGTATAATGACCATGTAATATATTGATTCTTCGGGCACCTTTGGATAATTCTTCAAATTTTTCCATATCATCACCATGCCAATGTGCTTCTATTGGAAATTCATAATCATCATGTCCTTTTGGTTTGTTTCTATGTAAAAGAAGAATTGGTTTTACATCTAATTTAGGAGCAACTAGTTCTATCCATAAATTAACCCATGTATCAGTACCAGCATTTACCCAAGGTCCACCACCCGTAGTATAATACACATCATATACCATAAATTATTTTTTTACAATTATTTTTCCTGCAAATGTAGTTGAAAATACAACAGTTACTCTGTTTACTGAGTTTGTTGTGATTGTGTTTGCTATTTCTTGTTGTGAAGTTGCAGTATTCCAACATTGTACTATTGGATATTGCTCATTTAAGTTGTGGTCTATTGCATATGAAGATGCTCCACTAACTGTTTCTTTATGAGTAGTTAAATCTGTTATTTGTGAAGAACCACTTATAATACCATTTGTTGCATTTATGTTTCCATTTACAGTTAAATCGTATCCTAACGTAACTTCACCTGTATTTCTATCTAATACGAATGTATCATCGTACCAAGAAGTACCATTATTTCTAGTGATGTAAAAATCATCCGAACTATCCATTCCGAATGCTAACTTTGGACTTCCGTCTACGGCAAAGGTTACTGTTGTATGTGTTGAGGCAGTTGGATTGAGGTATATATCTGCCTGTGCTCCATCAATACGCAATGCTCCCACACCATCATTAAGGTTAGTAGCAGTTAAATGTAATGGGGAAACTGTGGTTTGTGTAGATGTTAATGCTAATCTATCTAAATCAATTACATCAAAAGAACCTGTTGTTGCAGTTATATCACCAGTTCCTAAATCTATATCTTGATTCGATAAAGAAGAAACTACTTGTGCAGAACTTGAAATTACATTATCACCATCTGTATTTAGATATCGTGTATCAAAAGTAGATGTTAATTGTGCAGAACCAGATACTATTCCTGCAGGTACATTATTAAAATTATTCCAATTTAGATAATACGAACCCACTTGACTATTAAGTTTATTAGCATTATCTGCAATTTGTGAACCACTAATTAAATGTCCACCTTTTGCAACTACCACAAATCCACTCTGAGTATCAGAAAGAGTTACTCTAGCAGTATTTACGGTTGGTAGTGAAGTTGTTGCTGGTATTAGTACATTTCTGCTATTATCATAAACAGATACCAATACATTATAAGAATTAAAGTTGTGAGTTATTGTAATATCATCTACACTATCATATGATGCAGTTACAGTTGTTGCTTCTGCAATTGAAATATCGGTTGGTAGGTTTGTTAATTGTGAACCATCTCCTTTGAAGAATGAAGCGGTTACGGCACCATTTAAGTAAATCGAACCCGTTACTGCATATGGATGTGAATTTGTTGTAAGTATTTCTTGTATCGATTCTTCTGATGAAGATTTTTCGAAAAATATCCTACCATCGTAGGTATTCATTGCCAATTCACCTAATTCAAGATTAGATATATTTGGTATCTTACCACTTATCGCAGTTCTTTTTAATTTAACTATCTGTGCCATATTTATGACTTGCCTTTTTCAATTATATAATTAATAAATAAGAAAATCTCTTATATAAGAGATAAACTTCCTTCTTACTTTATCTTAGATTTTAAATCATTTATTTCTTTTTGCTGTTCTTTAATAGCCTCTATTAAGAGACCAGTAAGTTTAGCATAATCTACTCCTTTGTATCCATTATCTCTATCAGTTACCAATTCTGGTAATACTTTTTCAACATCTTGTGCAATTACACCAACATTTGGTAATGATTGTTGTAACTCATCTGCATTATCATTCCAATCCCAAGTAACACCTTTAAGTGATTGTACTTTTTCTATTGGATTAGAAATAAGTTCAATATTATCTTTTAATCTTTCATCTGAAGAAGCGTATGCTACAACATCACCTCCTACGTTCAATGCTCCACCAATACCTACACCACCAGTTACTACAAGAGCTCCGGTATCAGTTGCATTCGTAGCAGTACTATTCGTTACAGTAAGTATATTTGAGAATGATTTTTCTCCTGTGAATGTTTGTGTACCACTTAGGTGTGCAGTATTTGATGATAAGTATGCATCTGCGATAGCAGTACCATTCCAAACACCACTATCTATTGTACCTACTTCTGTGATATCTAAAGCGTTTATGCTTGTTTTAGTTTCATCACCGGTGTTAGTTCCACTTTGCCCACTTAAGTATGTAGCTGATATTGCAGAACCTTGCCATACACCACTCGAAATTGTACCAACCTCTGTGATATCCAATGCGTTTATACTTGATTTAGTTTCATCACCGGTATTAGTTCCACTCTGTCCACTTAAGTATGTAGTTGATATTGCTGAACCTTGCCATACACCAGTTCCAATTGTTCCTAATGTTGTGATACCTAACCCATTTATACTTGATAGTGTTTCATCACCGGTATTAGTTCCACTCTGTCCACTTAAGTATGTAGTTGAAATTGCACTACCATTCCAAACACCACTTGATATTGTTCCAACCTCTGTGATATCTAAAGCATTTATACTTGATTTAGTTTCATCACCAGTGTTAGTTCCACTATTCGTACCAGTAATATCGGATGTCATTGCAACAGTACCCGTCTTATTTGGTAGAGTATATGTTCTATCTCCACTTAATGTTCCAGCTAATAAAGTACCTTCATTTGCATCAGCAGCATTTCCTTCGAATACAACACCATTTGTTGTTGATACAACTTCTACATTGTTTGTAGTTGTTGTTCCAGTTACTACTAAATCACCAGGAATAGTTACTGTATCGGTTGAATCACCAATTGATACTGCGTTTGAACCGAAACCACCTGCTAATCTAGTTTTAAGATTTGCTATCGAT
>Ga0209716_1001135_pt1 | contig 21025 bp, 16 predicted proteins | sample COGITO_mtgs_1205_FD_184811 | JGI IMG/M metagenome (GOLD analysis project Ga0209716, IMG submission 184811) | Pelagic marine microbial communities from North Sea - COGITO_mtgs_120531 (SPAdes) (version 2) | ecosystem: Environmental > Aquatic > Marine > Epipelagic ...
GCCAATGAAAAAAGCAAAAATAAACGTACTTTTCATGGCCCAAGTCCAACATGGATTCAATAAAATCATCTCAAATGGTGGACGTGCCGAGATTTGAACTCGGCAATCGCAACGCGGAGCGCATTCGTTGTTTCATCCTCGGCTTCCAAGTGGCTGGGCGCCTTGCGGCGTGGAACAACACCCGTTACGGAGGTGGCCTGTGATGGCGACCAACAAGCCGTACGTGCGTCGCTTGGCGTTCAAGCACTGGTCGCTGGAAACTAGCTCCAGCATCGCTACCTTGACTGTCTACGGATGGCAGTTGTGGTGGGGCGTGCTGTTCTCGTGGCAGTGGTGGCTGGCCCAGTCGATGCGCCTTCCCAAGAAGGTCGGCATGGCAACGAAGAGCAACGGGTTGTTCCCTGTCTGGCTCTACCGTGGCCACCTTTGGATGACCTGCCGTTCAGCAACGGCCAATGATGTTCGAGCGAAGGGCGCAAAGACCAAGCCTCGCTACAACGCCAAGGAACAGTGGTGGTGGGAATTCTCCGACCCGAGCATCCACGGTCTTATGCAGAACATGGACCGTGCCATGTTGGGGTTGAAGCAGCAGCACGACCTCACGTGGGGCTCGCTTGAACCGACCAAGAAGCGCACGACGAGTAAAAAGGCCACCGGCATCGGTGTTCGTGATAACCGTTACATCCCGCAGTGGGTGAAAATTCATGTTGTTTTGCGTGACAAGGGACGCTGCGTGTATTGTGGTGAAAGCAACATCAAGATTCTCGAGTTCGACCACCGCAAAGCCTGGTCCAAGGGTGGTTCCTCGAAGGATATGCTCAATATTTGCCTTGGCTGCAAGCCATGCAACCGCAAGAAGTCCGACAAGGACTGGGGGTGGTGGTGATGGGCAAGCGTGTGGTTGGCCCTTCTCCGCCCGAACCAAATTGGGACCGCTTGGACCTGCGAGGCGTCAACTCAACCCGCAACGCTTGGGGCTACTTGGCCCCGGACGATTCGGCCATCGTTAGCGACGACGGCAAGGTGTTCATCCGTGTCGATAAGGACATGATCGAGAAGCCGACGTCAGGTAAGGGGGTGCTTGTCCGCTTACTATCAGGCCAAGCAGCGGTGCTGAAGCGATGCCTGCGTTGGTCGAAGATCATCAAGGATCTATACGACTTTGAACATGAAGTAGAGGATGACATTAGGACCGATGCTGTTGAGGCGATTCTGTTGTCTCCAAAGAAAGAGCCCAACCTCAAGCTCACGCCTCCGGAACGTAAGCCCAAGTTGTCCATGCGCCGATTTAAGCACTGAATTATAGATTCACCCGAAAGGTTCGTCCAAGTTTCAATCTCATTGCAGTACAGAAACACTCTTTGGTAGAGGTGGCGTCGCATTCATATGGGCATCAAACAACTCATTGGCTTCTCTGACTCCCGAGTTGGTTATTCCCAAACAAAACAAATGATTCAGTTCGATGGCAGATTCATTACCTCCACATCAAATGGGAAACGATTCGACGTTGGCGAGTTTGAATTCCTCACACTGGCCGAACTTCGCTCCAGATTTAAGGCACATCAATCAGATGGAGACTTGCCAAAATTCGGTGAAATCAACCGTGTTTATCACAACAAGCCCTCAAGGGAAAATGTCCAAGAGTACATGAGAAATACAGAGTACAACTGTGCACTTTTCCAGGTGGCATCCCAGTTTAATCTACTCGAGATGGGCACTCCTCAAAAGACCCCTGAAGACGGAGTTGACATCTACTGGCGCGACCCTACTCAAGGTCCTGCTTGCGCTACTGCAACCATTGGTGCCACACTTTTTCGGAATTATTTCATTGAGCATGGTGGTTTCGTAGGTCAAACAGCCGACCAACAAATCAACGGTTTGAGGGATATGCTTACTCGGCTTGGCCTACGTGAGGAAGAATCGTACCTTTACGAGAACGGCTACGTGAGATTATCAAAGGAGGACACGATTGCCTGTTCAAAAAAGATCAAGAAGCTGTCCGAGGAAGAACGCTTTGAGCTTATGGGTGAATTATCCGTTGGCATTCATTGGGGGTGCCAAGTCAACAACGCTGAGACTGGTTTGGAGCAACGAGTTTCACTGATTTTGTGCTCAGGGTTACCTTTGGGAGGATATGCCCGGCCGGGAGTCAACCTTGACGATGCTGAAGCACTGGGGCGTCTTGTTCAGGACGGGATGCAAGAAGCGACCATCCTCGCTGGGGCATTGAATCAAATCAAGTTCGGTGTTTCGGATGTTGTTCTTACAAAACTCGGGAACGGTGTCTTCGGCAACCCTGTGGACTGGGTGGTCGCTGCGAGAAACAGAGCACTTGACCTTGTGCCTTGCTCCCTTGATGTCTTGCAATTCCACTTCAGCCGGCGAGAGCCTGAGTTCGATTATTGAGGTGATGGAATGAATTGGAAAACGTCAGAATCGGATCCGCTCCGTATTGCCGAAGTCGACTTGGGTGAGCGACAGAAATTGGGGCTGAGCTTCTGCCCAGGCAAGACCCAACCTAACGCTATTAGCGGGCCTTGGAAGCGAGATTTGGAGGCTGACCTTTTACGAATCCGTAGCAAAGGTTACGAGGTTGTGGTGAGTCTGATTGAAGCACACGAATTTCTCGAACTTGAAGTTGGAGAGATGCGAGAGGGAGCGGTTGAGGATGCAGAGATGAAATGGATTTGGGTTCCGATTCGGGATGGATACATCCCGACAGAAATCAATGATGATGGCCTCAAAGAAGTGCTCAATTCACTGCTTTCGGGCGAATCTGTTTTTGTCCATTGCAAGGGCGGTTTGGGTCGCGCAGGTACGGTCTCTGCTTGGCTACTCACCCATTGTGGAAGGACTGCACAAGAGGCCATTTCAGAAGTGCGGGCAGTTCGTCGTGGAGCATTAGAGAATCAAGGACAAGAAAATTGGGTCGGCGCACATGCAAAGAAGTTCTTAGGTAGGGAGTAGTTTGGTGTTCATCTCTCTTCTGAGCTTGAATGTGAACAATATCCAACCGGGCACCCGGCGCTTTGATCGTCTGATCGATCTTCTCCTTGATGAAGACCCGGATTTGATTGCATTGACGGAATGTGGTCCCGAGGCTTTCGAATCGCTCACCTTTGAGTTGAAGCCGGAGGGTGCTTTGTACGCACCAGCAGATTACTGGGGTAACGGAATCATTTCGATGAGGCATCCTCCTCAGAAATGGGGTTCCCTCGACATTTCCATTTACCAAGAACACCGCTCTGTTGTGTGGGCTTCAATCTCGGTCAGTGATGAAAAGGACATTCACATCGCTGCACTTCATCTTGAAGTGAGTGATGAGGTGGCTCGCATGGAACAAATTCGAATCATTGAGAAAGAACTCGATTTCGCATCATTCATCCTTGTTGGTGACTTCAATGCTTTGAATCGGTTGGATTACAATCAGGAAGCCCTCAATCAACTCGCAACTCGGCGTGCTCAGGGAGGGCGCTCGCCGCCAAGATGGGATGTGATTCATTCTTTACTTGACGAATATGGATTCATTGATGCAGCACAAGGACACCCTTTTGTGCCAACGACACCTCATCTTTCTCGTGTGGATTATATCTTTTTTGGGAAAGAGTCCAGGGTTCTTCCTCAATTTAGTTCTTACAAAGTACTCAACACCATTGGGATGGAAATTTCAGACCATAATTCTCCCTGCGTGGTGTTCCAAATAGTGATTTAATCCAACTGTTCCTCAGGAGTATTTAAACCAAGATAGAAGAAAGAACTGATGATTGAAACAGCAACTCAAAACCGCACCCACACAGTGGCGACAGGAGGCAATATTACCGAAGCAGAGAGTGGCAAACGCGACCTTACCCTTCTACCTGCTCTCTACCGAAACGAAATCAAAATGGCAACCGACAAAAAGCAGATCAAGCTGATGCGAATGGTGATGCAAGCGGAAGAAGTGGGTCACTGCTTGGTTTACTGTCGCTTGGGTTTTGTTATGCAATACGTCGGCGAGGGCTTGATGCGATGTATCCAAGTCGCAAATGACGAGCGAAGCCTGCTCTGGCTGTCCATGTACGCAGAAACCGTTCATGCCTCAGGAGGAATGATCCAACTCGCACCCTACACCGTGCTAGTTGAGCCAGAGATGTTTGCTGAGCAAAACAAAGCCGTGCTTAGCGAAGCGGACCAACAGTTTCCCTTTGCTCGAGAAGTTCAAGAGGCTCCCCTCAGCATGGAGGTGGCTTGAGTGGAGAATGGCAAATATCATCGTCGCTGCCGAACTTGCGGGACCCCCATCCACATGATCCTGTGTGCCGACGGAGAGTGGAGGGCGTTTGATTATCCTTCGGAAACTACAACAAGGAAGTGGGAATTGCATAATCAAGGAGGTCGTTGTTGATGATGGTGATTCCTTTCAACATTGCATGAACAACCTGAGGTGAGCGACGATGGACTGGCAGCCGAGTGAAGAAATGATTGCATGGGGAATAGAACACCTTGGCGGTTTGCCGCTAGAGAGTATTTGGGCGCCCCATGACAGCGGGTTACAGTATCGCAAATTGAGCAAGACAAGGTTTGCACTCATCTTTATGCTTGACAACGTTGTAGCCCAAGTATCCCACGAGAGGTTGAAACTCATTATTGAAGCATGTGGCTATTCAGTTGAGAAGGCAAAGGACATTCAAATTTTAAAATCCGATCTTGATACAGAGTGAGAGTTGTGCACGCAATCGTTTACATTATGTTTGAAGGTCTTGGTTTAACACAACCGAGGTAGAACACCATCAACAAGGCTAATTTATGAAATCAAGGTTTCTTCTTCATGTAATTCTTCGGCACGCACATTCGGTGCATGACGCTTATTGTTTCTCCTTCATTTACAATGAAAGCACATTTTCTACAAGTAAGCAAACTGCATTTGTCGCAGGTTGCAAACGTAGTGTGTGCTTCGCATCCTCCACACCTTTCTTTCATTCTTCTTCATCTCCTCTGTTTTCTCTGTATTCTAACCACTCGCCAAACAGGTTTTCCTGTTCCACAGTGGCTCATTGCTCCTTCTTGGCCACCATTTCAAACTCTTTACCAACGGCCACCCAGTAGTCACCTGACTCAAAGGTTCGCTTGCAAGCGAAAAGATTCCTTGATTGGGCGAGAGGGCGCCCGTCAAAATATGGAGTTTCAAGCATTTCCAATGCAATCGTTTTGTCAAGGCTCTCTTGATTTTCAAACCACATCATCGCGAGATAGTTCATGTTTCCTTCAAACACGTCGCGCATCGTGGGAAGTTTATGATCTAGGAAAGGAATCCAATCACTCCACGCCATCCAATTTCTGTAATTCGGCAGCCGTTCAATGTTCGATAAAATTCCTTGACACATTAGCAAGCATTCCTCGTAAACGCCGCCATCGAGATGTCTGTTGATGCATTCTTGCAAAATCTGATTGTATGTCTGTACCATTGTGAGATCGATTCCATTCTCAGTGGGTGCATAGAGCCGGCCTTGGAGCAATTCCTCGAGGATCTCCCTTGCATGAGATACATATTCGCGTGCGAGTTGGTTGTCATCCAATTTTTTGATTTCCATGTTGACACTTCCCAAGCCCTTCACACCTCCCAGGTCAGGTTATCACATCAAAGCGTCGTTCCTAATGGCTACCTCCGCAGAATGTTTAACGTTCCAAGTGTAAAAGGCTTGATTTGATAAATATGGGTGCCTCTAAAACATCATTTTCACCTGATCCCCCGAAAACATTACAAACAATGTTCGGACAATAATGACCATGAAGTGTCTGCAGTGCCATGGGGTTGATTTTACAGAAATTTGGCTGTATTCTTCTGGCCATAATGGCGAACTTCACCTAACATCACAACTAACCCACTCAAAAGTTCCCTTGCCGGATGAAAGGGCTGTTGGGGTTGAATGGTACACGCCACCACCCCCTGTTCGAACTTTTTGTTGTACATCATGTGGTTTTCTAATGAATTTCGTTGAATTTAATGATGAAATTAAGGTAAATTTGAACAAATTACGAGGGTTCTAACGACACACCTCAAATCCTTGCCGAAGGATGGAAAGAAGATTGGAGATTGGAAATCATGCGTCAGACCTACCTCGACATGGCTATAAAAATGGCTGAACTTGGAAGTGAATCGCTTCAAGCAACGTATCGTCATTCACGCCAGTTCCTACGAGGTGTGACCGATTTTGATGATGATGGAAACTATGCATGGAAGCGTGGGGCCTATGCTGCAACTGCATATCAATTCAGCAAGATGGCAGCCCCTGACAAGCACCTCAAGGACTACAACAAGGTCTTGCACGGGGAACATATCATTCCGTTGAGCATGGTGTTCAAGCGATGGTTGGAACTCATTGACGCAGGCGATTCACCCAAGGAACAACGAGCTTTTCTAGAGTATCATCTCGAAGTGGTTTGGATTACAGTGGCGGAGCAACAAAAACTCGACAGGGAACTGAAACTAAAATCCAAGATGCCCGATGGTTGGACGTGGGATGACAGCAAGTATGCTCGCCTTGACCATGCTGGAATTGCCTTGCACATCGTGGATTTACATGGAGAAGCGCGTGATAACAAAATATGATTTTCCAACATAAGATTGGCTAAGTTAAATTTATTCTATTTCGGAATCTGTGTCAGGTGCGCCGTTAATCGAGGTATTTTGCATTACATTGGTCTGTTTACCTGATAAATTGATGTTCAATTGAAGATTCATTGGCTGAGCAGGTTCATTGCCGAGTGTGTAATCAAGACCAATTGTAGAGGGTTCAATCTCGAGACTTTGACTGAGTTTCTGCACATAACTTTCCATTTCGAAATTAATACTTGTCTCAATGTGTTGATAATCCAAATTTTGTAAAACTTCGGTATCAGTCAAATCAGGTATTCCATTGAGGATTGTTAAAATTCCGTCTATCGAGGGAAGTTCGGATAATTCTTTGAATCCTACCAACGAATTTGAGTCAATATCCAATACTAAATTTTTCATGTATTCATAAAGAGTTATTCTCGTGCCTTCAATTTGAGACCAAATCTCTTTTTGAGGTTCAATAATTCTGCTTTCATAGAGATTCAGTAAGCTTGTTCGCTCACGAGTTTTTGATGTTCTGTTGGTAAGATTACGCATTTTCCTTTTGTTGAGTTCATGTTCTAATGTTGTGATTTTTTCAAATAGCGACACTGAACTGAAGTAAAGTTCAGATTCATGCTTGGTGATTCGATTATACTGCGCTTCGAGTTCATGCCTCAAATTTGGCCGCAGATCCAGAAGAAAATGTTCATCATAACCGTTCAGATGATCCAAAATCCAGTGTTGTAAGGAGTTTGAATGTGCTGCATTGGCAGTGAGTTTCTGAAATGAGCGGCGTTGAATCCATGCTTTCGGGTAATCGCGTTCATCGTATGTTCCTTGTTCAAGTGAATTCAACAATCTACGTAAAAGAGGACGTTTTTGCTGAACTCGTACTGTATCTACTGTACCAATTGGACACCAGGCTTCAATTGACATTGAGTTCGGAAACTCTGGAGGACTTACGTTAATGTCGCGAAGAAATCTAAACCAATTGTCGATCAAATCTGAATTCATGAAAGCACCTCTTTCAACTTCTTTTTCCAATTCTTCCTTCGGCGAAACCATCGCAGTGAGACGAGTGCAACAAACAAAACATTACCCAACAAATACAAGAGATTTTCCTGTACGTTTGCGAATGAGCCAAAGTAAGGAAGAACAACACCGCTGAAAAGGTCTATGACTTCAAAATAGGTTAAAATTGGGAAAAGTGCAAATACGGAAAAAAAGACAATTACAGATAAGAACTTCAAACGTTCTTTTGGTGTTTTCAGAATTGTGAAACGGAATGATTCAACGAGAATCTCTCGTTTTTCCATTTTCTGAATACTCTTTTTCGAGGCAGAAAGAGGTAATGCTAAACCCGTTTTGTGTTTCTTCGATAAGTGCTGCTCAAAGTAAGAATCATCGACAGTTTCCATCATTTCCCCGTAGGTTTTAGTGCCATAATGACTCCTACAATACTGTCGTAATTCCGAATCAGTAGGGTTGTTAAAAATCCAATACAAAAACCTGTTTGTTCGATAATCGCGATGAAGATTCGCCAGTTCAGGTGCATAAAACGAACATTGTGCTTCAGACATACGCTCTTGCATCAACTGAAGCCACAAAAGAATACTTTCTTTGGAAGCATGATGTTTTTTCGTCAAAGCCCGAGGAGTTTCCAGAATCATCGACTCAACCATCGAAAGTTGTTTTCTTTCACCATCGTTAAGCAAGGTATGTTGAGCATGTACGAGTTGTTGCTGAAACACATTGCTGTTGATGTCTTGATGTGAAAACTTGAGTTGAGAAAACAATTGAGGATTAACAAGTATATGTTGTTCACTTGCTTCAAATTGAGTTAATATTTCGAGTATCCGAGAATCTATGTACAATACCGGTGAAATCCGTTTTGAAGAAAGGAGAGATAAAACAGAATGAATCAAATTTGGTTTTCCTGAATTCAATTGGTTTTGAAGAAGTTGATGGAACAAATCAACGCTGCGTGATCTGAGGTTTTGTATCGAATCAATTGAATCTTCGAGCGAAGATAATTCTGCGAAGTCGATTGATTTGATGAGAATGCTCATTTGCTGGTCATCAAGAACAGAGGAATATTTCATCAGTTCACGCAATTTTTCCATTGGTGTCAATTGTAATAATTCAGTAACAATCAACAAGCGATGTTCTGGGTCAAACTCCTCCACCTCTTTGCATTCCATGTATGGGGAATTTTTCAAGAAAACTCCGAGTAAGTCATTTTGAGAAAGACGTAGGCCAACCGCGAGTTTACGTAAAGCAGCACTGCGGTATCTCTCAGAATCCTCCAAAACGGTAGAGCGCTCGGAATGGTGAATATTCAAACGAATTAAGGCATTCAAATCAAGTGTTGAGGAAAATCCTGCTTCATCAAGGCTCAAGCACATGTTCTTCCACCATTGAGAACCTAATTCTCCAAAGTTATCGACCTTACAAAGAAGGTCGAATAACGAATCTCGATATTCTGTCAAAACACTGTTCATGAGTTGGTCATGTTCTTCGATTGAAGATTGAATCTCAGGTTTTATTTCATGCAACCAAACACGCTGTGAAGTGCTTTTAACGAAATCAGAATAACCGACGAGGAGTTCAGTATTAAGGCGAACATCCGGTGGTGAAAACGCCCATGCACGGCATATTTGCATGTCACTTGGACCAGATGTGTGGGTTTTCTCCATTTGAGAAAAACCAAACCCACTCATTGCAATTGCATATTCACTATCAATATCAAAATCTTCAGGTGAATCGTCGTCAAAACTGAAACAGGGTACTTCGAAAGGGTCTCCTTTCTCTGTCGTCAATTCAAAATTCTGAGCTCGAAGCGTTTGAACCAAGAGATCGAGTCTTTTCAGGGGTGGATAAGAGGATGGCCAGCAAGTGCTGTAGATTCTTAGCGCTGAACGTCCATCTGTTGACCGAAAACGTTCTCCCACTGTTATGATGTAACCAAAAGACAGGGGTTTCGTGTGAACGAGGACTGGAAGATGGGCTTCATCAATTGAATTCATTGAACTCAATTCAGACTCGAGATTTTTCTTCCACTCTACTGGCCCATTGTCATGGCGATGGAAATAACCACCATCGTGGTCATACACCATTAATGGAAGTCTGTAGAGATTCATTTCACCAACTCATTTTCGAGGAAGAAGGCACCTTAGTAGCGGCTCAAATACATTGATTGGAACCATTGGATACGGAGGAATTCCTGAATATTTCTCATCAGTTCCAGAGATAAGACCTCCAAGTGTACATGCATAATAAGCATCAACATCAATATTACTAAGTTGATGATATTGTGCCTCTCCAATGTTTTCGATCAAAGTTTCCAGAGCATGATCTTGGTCCATGAGTTCATCCCAATCTTCCAAGGAACCGTTTTTCATCATTCGGTTTTTCGAATCACCACGATGAATCAGGATGTCTGCTTTGTTAAGCAAACAACTTACGTGACCTGTGTTCGCCCCCTTTAACCCTGCAATCTGATCAGAAAGTCGAATAAAGGCGTTCACTTCATTTCTTGCAGTGGAGTTTCTTGAAGTAAAAGAATCAGAATCAATCAAAAGTATAACATCATGTGAATAGCCGATAAGTTTCACCACATATTCTACCGCATCTCGATTCCTCTTATCACTCCATGATTGAATCCTCGCTATCATTTCTTCCAAACTGTTAGAAGTCAATTCCATGCCATCGAGTCGATCGAGAGTTGCACGGTAATCTTCACCTGGCATATCGAGGGTGCGGAAAGAGGTCTTGACTTTCTGATTTGTTCTTTTTGAGGAGGTGAACGAACCAAACAAAATTGGTCGCTTCGATTCGATTTCAGCACAAAACTCGAGCTTGATTTCTAAATCAGTATTGACATCAACAGTTGGTTTGAGGTTTTTTCTCTGTTCAAGGTCATCGTTTCCAAGGAGAGACATGTATTCGTTAAGAAAACGACGAGTTTGTGGTTTGGCAGTGACTTCAAAGGGGAACGGAGTGCTTGTTGGTGGAAGAACTCCAGATTCCCGTTCATTTTGCATTGTAAAGTCAGCAGAACGATGATTAAGATAGCGTTGAAGAGTGTCCTTTTCATCACTTTGAAATGAATGACCCAGATTTCTCGTAGAATCAAGTAACATTTCTATGTCCTGAACTGCGAATGGTAAATTTCGGTCATCGTTGAGATATTTGGCAGAACCATACCATAGTTCACGCGAGATAGGATCTCGCAGCAGCGTCCACAATCCTCCGAGATAGCAGGACTTTCCTGAAGCAGGAGAACCAATGACGGCAACTATGCGTTCAAGTACTACCTTATCGGAAATTTTTTCCGAGGTGGGATCGAGAATTCTCAACACTGTATGTTCTGCTGGAGAATTGTTTCGATAATGCGCTTCTGCTAAAACAGCAAAGCCAAGCCAAAGTGCCAATTGGAACATAAACTCCTGAGTGGAATTACTTTGCATCAAATTCATAATTCCATGCAAGGCTATAGCCGCTAAGACAATCAGAGTTCGATGCTTTTTCAAACGGTCATCAGATGCGGCATAACTCACAAACCAGACAAGAAGCGGTATGAACACAAGTGGAAGGAAAAGAGAAGAAAGAGCTTCTTCGGCGAGAAGAAGTGGACGGAAAATCAGCATTAACACAACGATGGCCACAATGCGTGATCGTCGACCGTGAAACAGTGAAAGAACCGCCCCATAAGACACAAAAGTTACAGTAAGATTCCCAAGGTTCCCTACGCTCATGAGTGGTATGAACATACAAATTGCGTTGAGCAGAACCGCACCGAAAATTGGTATGCTCCATGGATTTTGCAAAAACCGACTGGATTTGGAATAATCCCAAGATGCCGGCATTGAAAACACTGAGAAAGCAAGAAGCAGTGGGACCAAAACAGATTCCAATTCTGTTGCAAAAAAGACCTTGGAGACATTGGTAGAATTTTCCCATTCCAATCCAATTTGGCTTGCAAGTGCGATTCCAATCCAACCCATACTGGAGATGAATAATAACAAATCCTCAGAACCGGATTTCTTCAAGGTCTCCGCAATGAACAATGGAACGATCATACTCAGAGAGACTGAAAGCGTGATGATGACATAAATGTCTTCACCTGCACTGAATAATCGCCAGGCAAACAAAAGCATGACAATCAATGTGGCAAAGAATGTCAAGTTAGAATTTGTGCCTGTTGGTCGTCCTTGAACCGAAACACTGCGCCCGAACAAGGGCCCTACATCTTCTTTCGTTATGCTCTGAACAGGGCGAGAACCACCTTGATTTGGCTCAGAATCTGGTTCCTCCAACTCCGTTTCTTGTTTTCTTTTGAGACCCTTATTCAGCAATGATGGGCGTTGCGCCATAGGTTCACTTGGAATCGGAACTTGAGCATGTTGGAGTCGTTCTAGAACTTGCTCCATCTCACGATAAAACGTTTTGGAATCTTGAGCATTACGTGCCCGAGTTAACTTTCCCTTTTCATGTGGTAAGACATCTTTTCTCTGTACAAATTCATCTTGGACTTCTCTTAACTTCGATTCTTTAAGAAAGGCAACATCTTCGATAAAGCGTTTTGAACGTGGATACTGGTCTAAATTCATGGTTGGTCACCTCAAATTGTATCGCCGTCTTCATCACTAAAATCTAGGTTCGAGAACGCGGGTGATTTGTCGTATTGGGGCTGGAATCGACGAGTTCCAACAAGGAATCCTGTTATACCTGTACCAATAGCCACAATCAAAACCATCGAAAATATGAGCGAAGTACTGGTCGTTGGAATCCGTGCAAGAATGAAATTTTCATCGTTATCTGAAATTCCATCTCCGTCGGAATCAAGGGCTTTCTCTGGATCTTCAGGGAAATAGTCAGCATCGTTTGGAACGCCATCGTTGTCAGTATCACCAGGGAACGGGTCTGGGTTGGAACCTTCTGGATTGTCACCTAATCCATCGTTATCTGCATCCATCCATTGTGAAGGGTCGTTCGGGAATCGATCAGGCATGGAGCCATTTGGATTATCGCCCCATCCGTCGCCGTCCGTATCGCAGCATTGGGTTGGGTCGTTCGGGAATTGGTCACCATCGACGCCAAATGGATTGTCGCCCCATCCATCGCCATCCGAATCTGTTTGTTGGGTTGCTTCAAGCGGATAGAGGTCGCTTGGATTTTGCACACCATCGTTATCGGTATCGTTAGGGAACAGGTCAGGGTTGTTTCCGGTGAGGTTATCGCCAAATCCATCACCATCAAGGTCTTCCCATTGGGTTGAATCGTTCGGGAACGGGTCGTTTTGATTGATGTATCCATCATTATCAGTATCGTCTAAAGAAGGGTCTGGATTGTTTCCATTGGCATTGTCTCCTAGACCGTCACCGTCTGCATCCTTCCACTGCGTCGCATCATTCGGGAAAGCATCTTCAGGGTCGTTGACATTATCACCATCTGAATCGATGGAGCGACTTGGGTCATTAGGCCACAAATCATTGCTGTCAGAAACGCCATCTCCATCACTATCGATACATCCTTGTACATCGTAGGTGCTATTTCCAGCGATTAGAGGGCATGCGTCTTGTTCATTGGGGTAGGCATCGTTGTCAGAATCACCTGGATAGGGGTCCGGGTTGTTTCCGTCTGCATTATCTCCAAGACCATCACCGTCTGCATCAGTCCACTGAGAGGAATCCGAAGGGAATGAGTCGGAATTGCTTCCAGTGCTATTATCGCCATAGCCATCACCATCGGTGTCGTTCCACTGCGTAGGATTATTTGGGAAAGCATCTGGATTGTTTCCAGACTGATTGTCACCGTAGCCATCACCGTCAACGTCAGCCCATTGCGAAGGGTCGTTCGGGAAGAAGTCAGGGAATGAACCGTTCGTATTGTCGCCGTAGCCATCGCCGTCAGCATCTGCCCACTGTGTGGGGTCAATTGGGAAAGCATCGTCTTGGTCAGCCGTGTTATCGCCATCAGAATCAGGACAACCTGGGCCTGCAGAGGTCGCACTACCGTAAATCGATGGACAAGCGTCAAGAATCAAGCCAGCTCGATTTGAACCGGTGTCTTGAGGGCCCCATTCATCTGGGAATCCATCAAAATCTGTATCGTTAACAGCCGCAGCAATGAGTGGAAAGTAGTCGACCATGACAGCATCTTGGACAAACATGCCTGGCAAATTACTATCTCGAAGTGAAGTCCACGCTGTTGCACCCCAATTATCGCCGTAACCGTCCCCATCTGAATCTGCCCATTGTGTCACTTCACTTGGGAATGCGTCAAGATAATCTGGGACACCATCATTGTCGGTATCACCGGGCGTTGGGTCAGGGTTTGTTCCGTTTGGATTGTCACCCAATCCATCGTTATCTGCATCTGCCCATTGGGTGGGATCGTTCGGGAATGCGTCAGGATTGTTTCCTGATGAATTGTCACCAAAACCATCTCCGTCAATATCTGACCATTGCGTTGCATCGTATGGGAATGCATCACCGGTTTGTGAGTCGCGCAACCCAGTGCTTGAATCAGTGGTGTAATCGTAGTTGTCTGGGAATCCGTCACCATCAAAGTCACGCCATTGGGTTGAATCATAGGGGTATTCATCTGGGGTGGTTCCATTTGGATTGTCACCGTATCCGTCGCCATCAACGTCAGACCATTGGGTTGAATCAAGTGGGAATGCGTCTCCAAGTTGGACCCTTAGTCCACTTTGAGCATTGATGGTGAAGGTGTAATTGTCGCCAAACCCATCGCCATCATGATCCGCCCATTGACTTGGATTGCTTGGGAAGACATCAGCAAGTGTTCCATTTGGATTGTCTCCATAGCCATCTCCGTCTTGGTCAGCCCATTGAGTTGGGTCGTTTGGAAAAGCATCGGGGTTGGTTCCAGAAGCGTTGTCCCCGTATCCATCTCCATCGCTGTCAAACCATTGACTCGCATCAAATGGATAAGCATCGGCAGGGAATCCTGATTGATTATCTCCATAACCATCACCATCGCTGTCCTGCCATTGCGTTGGATTATTTGGGAAGGCGTCACCACTGACACCGTTTGCATTATCACCATGACCGTCACCATCGGTATCTTGCCATTGAGATGCTTCGTTCGGGAAGGCATCTGCAGGATAACCGCTTTGATTATCGCCCCATCCGTCACCATCACTGTCAGTGGTTTGGGTCGGATTGGTTGGGAAGTCATCATTGCTATTATTGACACCATCATTATCAGAGTCATCGAGATATGGGTCGGGATTATTACCCGATTGGTTGTCTCCATAACCGTCTTGATCATCATCTTCCCATTGTGTTGGGTCAAGCGGAAACGGATCAACGGTGTTGTTTGTACCATCGTTATCGGTATCGTTCGGATACGGGTCAGCTGCAGTACCTGAAGTGTTGTCACCAAGCCCATCGCCGTCTAAGTCTTCATGTTGCGTTGGATTCCAAGGGAAGGTATCGACTGAATTATTGTAGCCATCGTTGTCTGAATCATCGAGATAAGGGTCTGGATTGTTACCGGATTGGTTGTCGCCAAGTCCATCGCCATCACCGTCATAGTATTGCGTAGCATCAAGTGGGAATGCATCACCATTGTTTCCATTCGCATTATCACCGTAACCGTCGCTATCAGTATCGTTCCATTGGGTATTGTCAGACGGGAACCGGTCTGGATTATTCCCAGATTGATTGTCGCCGTAGCTATCGCCGTCAGCGTCGGACGATTGGGTGTTGTCGTTGATGAAGGCATCAGGGTTGTTGCCGTTTTGGTTATCACCGTAGCCGTCGCCATCAGCATCGTTCCATTGGGTAGCATCATTGGGTAAACGGTCAGGGTTGTTTCCGGATTGGTTATCACCGTAGCCGTCACCGTCTGTATCGTTCCACTGTGTTGCGTCGTTAGGTAAGCGGTCGGGATTGTTGCCGTTTTGATTATCGCCCCAGCCATCACCATCGGTATCGTTCCATTGGGTTGAATCGTTAGGGAAATGGTCGGGATTGTTGCCACTGATGTTATCGCCATAGCCATCGCTGTCGTTATCCCAGTCTTGGGTGATGTCGCCAGGGAATGCGTCGGGAGTGGGGTCATACACAACGACGGAAGTATAGTTGGTGACGTTGACGGAGGTCGAATTCGAATAATTAGCCATGGTCACCGAGATGGAATGTGGCGTGTAGGTGTAGGTGGTTGCGGAAGTTTTGCTGTTGTACTTGGCTGCGAAGCGTACCAGCCCACCGTTGGCCCCTGTGTTTTGATTGCCGAGGGACCAAAAGCCGTTTTCAGTCACCGAAACGCTGGCGTTGGGCGTCCAAACACCATCGGGATCGGTCACACGAACATCGAGGTAGTACGAATTGATGATTTCCCCCGCATAAACGGTCTGGTCGCTGGTGTTCATGGTTGTGTTCAAAGTCGAAACCGTTCCACCGTCGACGTACAATGAAGCGCATCGTTGACCGTGATTTTGTGCATTCTGGGTCAGTCCTACGGATTGGCGCAAGCAAGCGGGTTGCTCGACGTATGAGTTGTTGATATAAGAGATGGCGCTGGTTTGTGGACGGGAGAAAATTTCGTATGAGAAAATCTTCGATTGATATTCTGTATAACCGTTGTAAATGTTGCTTTTGGTTAATTCAGCATTGGTGTTGTTTTCCAGTGTTGCGTTTTCAAGGGTGATTTTTCCGCTTGCAAAAATGCCAACACTGCTCAAGAGAGCTGAGCGACATTTCCAGTGGTAGCTCCAACTGGCACAATGGCCTGGCGCCGAAGAATTTCCCTGAGTTGGGTTTGTGTAGATGTGCTCAAGATGATTGTTATCCAAAATAGAAGTGTTTTTGACAATAAGTCTGTTTCCATTTCGGTCAAATTCTCCACCCGCTTGAGTTAGTATAGAATAAAAATACCAAGCATTACAACCGGTGTCTTGATGCCTCATTTCATTATTCATGTCGCCATTTGTATAATGTTGATAAAAGTTGTAACAAGAATTGTGCTGGGTGGATGCGACCTGTGATGTATGAGATGTATATTTGAAGTGACAGTTTCGCTCAATACTGCTGTTTTCAATGGTAAGTGATGTTGAATATGCATTTACGGCAACACACTCTTTTTCATTTTTAAGAAGTTGAGAACTACTTGTAAGAGTTGAAAGTGTGCGCTCGCCAAAGAGATTGTCAGCAAGCGTGATATTGGTCAATTTCGCGGTGTAATCTCTCACATAAATTAATGGAAGAGCCCAACCGGAACTTTGAGACCAGCCCATTGAGATGTTGCCCAACCCAGTGATGACTCCGTTGGACATGTTGAAATTGCTTGCGCTATTACCATCAACATAGATAGCCTTGTGCCGAGAAAGATTGTGCATGCTGAAATTGTCAATTGAAAAATCCTTAACATTTGATGATACGATGGCTGCATTGAGCCCCGAACTGGTTTGAGCATAATTTCCGTACATTTCCAGACCATCAAAGCGAACTGAAATAAAATTAGGAGCATAATGGTAAATCAGAATGTTGTTTGTACTTGCCACAAAGGTTGAGTTCGTAAACACCAAAGGTGTTCCTATCACAGAATTTGGATTCTGAATACGCAGTTCGCCCATGGATGCAGTGGATGATTGGGTTGAGTTTGCAAATGTCAATCCCTCAAACGTTAGATTTGTAGTGTACAGAGTAGTTGAACCATCATAATAGGAGCCCGTGTTGCTGAACAAATTTACGTCCAACCTGGACATCTCAAACCAAACATCAGTCATGTTGGCATTGGGCGTTTTGAGATTAACCAAGCAAGACAATTGTATTCTTGAATTGACGATGGTGATTTCCGATCCCGACTCAAACTCCGTATCAAAACAGACCGAGGTATAGGAAGAGATGGTTGAATTCTGAACGATGAGTTTTCCACCCGCATTAACGATGAGTTCCCTATCACTGTTGCTTGAACCCCACAAAAAAACACTGGAATCGTTCAAAATCAGAGTTCCGGAAACAATGACATCTCCTTGGATCAACGCCTGTGTGTTGTTCAGATAGGTCACGTCATTGGAAGGAATGGTCCAATCTCCTGAATTGGTCGGAGGGTTTGTCTGTGCACTTGCAATTGTTGGTGCAAGGACTTGGAGTAAAAATAACGCTGCTAAGACGAGGCTCTTCTTCATGCCAACACCTCAGTCTTCATCCTCGGATTCGCGGATGCTCTCAAAAGTATCTTTGAGCATCTCATTGTTATGGCTTTGAGCAACCTTTTCCTGCTCTCGAATCCATTCACGGCGCTTGTCTTCACGCATTCGCTTCAAATCATCAAGGTCCATGTCATGATGAATGTCATCCTTCTGACGCTGACGGTCTCGAAGGGTCTTCTCATCCTTGTGGTCTTCTTCTAATTGACTTCGCTGAATCATTACGTTCCACTGTTCTTTTTCCTTTTCAGCACGCGCACGAATTCGAGCAATGTCTCCAGCTGCATCTGCTTTGGCTTCATATTCTTTACCTGCAACCAAGAGTTGGTGGTTTGCTTCGAGTTTTCGAATTTCAACATCAAGTTGTTGCTGCATCATTTCATTGTCTCGTGCTGCAATAAGGCGTCCGTGTTCAGCCAAAACTTCCAATTCTGAGCGCATACCCATGACTCGCTCATGGTCACTTGGGACCCAAGACAACCATACTCGGTCGAGTTGTGCTCCAATGTCGGCAAGAGCAGTTTGAGATATGCTACGAAGTCCAGATTCAAGCAGCGTTGCCGTATCTTTGTCTTCTTTGGCTGAAGAAGGATGTGTGCCACCCATGTGAGCAGAACCGAACTTTTGGCTGATTTCAAGTTCGACCGCCGACGCAATATCTCCAAGAGTGATGCTCGTTTTACCGTCGGCAGCGAATGAAAGTAATCGACCTAAATCGTCATTGTTGAATCGGATCTTGAGGCCTGCTGCACCCTTTCCTTCAGTTCCATCGCTCCATCGTCCGCCCAATTTGATGAGTACTTCATGTGGTCCAGTGTGAACAAACAAGAACGAACGGAACGGTTCTTTCTTTGACAAAAGGCGAGACAGTGTACCGAGTTTTGGGTTGACCGTGAGTCGTTGAGCCGTAGCTACGCCAGTGATCTTCCCGTCCTCGATAACGACGCAGGCCTCATTTGGTTTGAGATGAATATCAATATCCTTTGGTAAGTCCTCGCCCGTAAAATATTGGGCGATAATTGCGGGGTTGGTTCTCCATTGTAATCGTTCTTCGTTCATGTGTTCACCTCATTGTATTTGTCCAATATATGAATTACGCTCTTGGTATCGGTTTTGGGCACTGGTAATGCTTTGCGTTAATTGTTGAATCAACACCGTCACTTCACTAGGAGAAGTGACGAGAGATTCCTGAGCCGCATTGAGTGTATTCATGCACAGAACCAACTTTTCAAGTATGGAATAATCCGACTGAATCAACTTCTTAACGACTTTCTTCGACACTTTTTCGGCTTGCGGGTGACTCGATGCGGATGTGCCTGAAATTCCCATTCGGACACTTTGTTCAAAGCCTGAACAAGTTGTACGAACACGTTGAATTGCTTGTATCACATCTGCTTTACGCGCTTCAAGTGCTTGATTTTCAAAAGTATTCAAATGATTTTGCAACATCGTAACACGTCGAAGGATTTCGTCACGTAATCCTTGGTCGGTCTCTACAAAATGTCCAGAAGAATAAGCACTGTATGCTCCAAAAATTTTCCGTAAAGAAGTCAGTGCCAAACTGATACTTCCAATGGTTGGTTCGGGGGTCATAAAAATATCCAAAGAATATGAAAATATAAAGGTGCCCTAAAGCGAATGAATGGTCATCATTTTAATCGGAGAATATGATGAGTCTAATCGCTTCCCTGCAAACAAAAGAGGATTTGTTGTTTTTCATCTAGATTGTATTTATCCACTCCTGATCAAAAGGCTCTTGACGCGATGGGCGTTACATACAGTCGCAAACTTTGCTTCGAATCAGTAAAACATTCGTTTTTGTCTTTGCAATGTCAACTTGGCGAGCAGGTTGCCGCGGAAATGTCGTGATACTGCGCTCTGACATTCCGAATTTCAAACCGACATTTAACGGACATTCTGGAGGCCATAGAATAGGAGGCATGAAGCCTATAGCCGACGCCTTCATATGCGATGATGCCCATGCCTTGAACATGAGCAAACACGGCACCTCTGTCAAATCTGAAGCGTATACACAAGACGACCTCATGCGTAGTCAAGAACCACCGCAAAGTGTAGGCTACCTCGTCAAGAACCATTTGGACGAAATGGCATCGGGAATTCACACAGCGCACACATCCCGTCGCGAGTTGTTCTCATACAAGCGTCTGCAACCGATCCTGAGCTTCACGCCTGCTTCGTTAAACGACGGGAAGGTCTTCTCAAAGTGGCTGTCCGACCAATTCTACCCTCGCATGGTCCACCTCCGTGTTGAGAAGGGTCTCGCCATCGAAAGCCTTCGCGAAAACTGCGGGCACTTAGCCAAGTGGATGACTGTTCACGGCGTTTCTCCGTTGATGGTTAGCGAGTTCAAGGCGTTTGTAAGCCTAAAGCGAGGCCAGATGTGGAAGTTGCTGGTCAGGGATGGCGGTGCGCAGTCTGATGCCAAGCCCCGCTTGAGCACCGACGACATCCGCACCTTGCTGAAGTACACTGATGATATCGTGAAAGACCCCACCATACTCGTGAGCACGAACATGAAGTATCGCAAGAAGAAGGGCGAGAAGGCCGCTCGATACCGACGCTGCAATACGAACATCGCCCTCAACCTTCATGCCGCTCTAAGAATGGGCATCATGACGACCAAACGTCCTTCTGAGATTTCGGCCATCTCACGCAGCGAAATTAACCAGCATCGTGTTGTCTTGCACCCTACCAAGACCTTCCGTGTTGGTGAATCCACCGAGTACGCGATGTGGCCGGAGTTTTGGCCGTCCTTTGACGCCCTCCTCAAGTCACACGAAGGCGATCGTTTGTTCTCGCTCAACCACATAACCCTGTCCAACTGGTTCAAGTCCATGCTCGTAACTTGCGGTTTTGACCACCATTGGTTCAACCTTCATCGCCTTCGCTCCTACAGCGGTGATGCTCTGGCCATGGCCGGAGCAACAGAACACGAGATGATGGCACACGGTGACTGGAAGAGTTCCGATTCTGTTCAAGCCTACATCGGCGAACAAGGACGTCAAGCCCACCTTGCTCGTGCTTCGAGCAAGAAATACGCCTTTGCCAAGAAGGTCGGCTTGGCCACGACACCTGAAGAAACCGAGGCTGAACTCATGATGTCACTGATTCTTGACCTCAATGCATCGGCTAATGCCGACCCCGGCGGCCAATGGGTGACCTTAGTGGATACGGAGGAAACGGTGCACGAACTCATGAGCCGCACCCACGGTTCTACCCTGCTGAACATTGATCAAATCGAAACG
>Ga0209716_1001142_pt1 | contig 20951 bp, 10 predicted proteins | sample COGITO_mtgs_1205_FD_184811 | JGI IMG/M metagenome (GOLD analysis project Ga0209716, IMG submission 184811) | Pelagic marine microbial communities from North Sea - COGITO_mtgs_120531 (SPAdes) (version 2) | ecosystem: Environmental > Aquatic > Marine > Epipelagic ...
GGATGCTGTGACTTTAGAAGCTAAAGCAGACGAGTTAGCTGCTGATGCTGTGGCCTGAAAACCTGTAGTAGCATTCTTAGCTTGTAAAGCTAGAGTCTTTGAACTGTTAGCACTAACGGCAGCACCGCTAGCACTGGCTTCAGATACTAGAGTAGCTGAGTTAGCTGCTGATGCTGTAGCCTGAAAACCTGTAGTAGCGTTTTTAGCTTGTAAAGCTAGAGTCTTTGAACTATTAGCACTAACGGCAGCACCGCTAGCACTTACTTGAGATACCAGAGTAGATGAGTTAGCAGAGGATGCAGTTGCTTGAGCGCCCGTAGTAACATTTCTAGCACTAACAGCTATATTCTTAGCTGAGACCGCAACAGCAGCAGCACCACTAGCACTTACTTTAGAGGCTAAAGCCGATGAGTTAGCAGAGGATGCTGTGGCTTGAGCGCCCGTAGTAACATTTCTAGCACTAACAGCTATATTCTTAGCACTAACAGCTACATTTTCAGAAGCTAAAGCACTTGATTTAGCTGCTGATGCGGCAGATTTTGACGCAGATGCAGATAATTTGGCTAAGTTTGCAGCACTTTTAGAACTAATAGTTAAATTCTTAGCAGAGACAGCCAGTAATTTAGCTACTTCAGTGGCCGATAAAGAGCTAGATGCTGATACCTTAGAGGCTAGAGCATCTGAGGTAGAGGCTAAAGCCGAGGAACGTGAAGCAGATGCTGAAAGTTTTGCAGAATTAGCAGCATTTTTAGAACTCAAAGCAAAGTCTTTTGCAGAACTGGCAGATAACTTGTGTGAACTTGCCGTAACCTGATGACCTAGTGCAAGACCTGCTGATACAAGTGCTGCAGATTTTGACGCAGATGCAGATAACTTATAAGTAGAGGCCAAGTCCCTAAAACCCTCTGTAGCTACTTTTGCATCTGAAGTTGAATTTTTAGCTAGTGTAGCTGCTGACAAACTAAGAGATGTAGCGGCTGCTGATGAGGAGGCAGATACTTTATGGCCTGAAGCTGTGAGTTTCAACTGCTCTATAAGAGTATTTGTACTTTCCGCGTCTGCATATGTACCTAAAGCGGCAGAAAGCGAGCTTAAGGTATCACTCTGGGTAGTTATAAGTGTAGGCAGTATCTCACCGCCTATCGAAATAGCCGAAGCTGTTATCTGTCCACTTTCATTTACGACTTCTGTATCGCCGACTTTAAGTCCGTTCTTTATTCTAAAGTGCTTATCATTTGCCACGGTTCACATCTCCCCTGATGGCTTGCCCCCGTTGCGGGGGCGGTGTTTTGTAGTTGGTACTAATTATAAGAAATTTTAGATGTTTTGTCAAGAATTATTTTTAAAGACCTTTCGCAATACCCTGCTGTACTACTGTAAATTTACGAGAGGCTGAGGTTGCGGTACAAGTTGCTTTTAAAAATACTGTTCCATTAGTGTAGTTTACGCTGAATTCTACACCTTTGGAAGCTCCTGTGAAAGTAACGCCAAACTCTGTTGCTTCTACATCCGATGTTCCATATACCGATAATATTTCAGAGATAAGGAAGTTATTATTGCTTACGTCCTCCATCTGCACTATAAACTTACAAGAGCGCCAGTCATTTATACTATAGCTACTAATAGTTGTCAAAGTCGCAGCACTAACTACAGTAACATTAGTTTCTAGTCCGAAGTCTTGGACTTGGAAGGCATTTTTAGGGTCCTCCTGGCTTACGCCAACTTGTCCACCGCCCATTATAGTAAGTCTTTCTACAGGACTACTTCCTCCTGCAGTGGTAGCAAAAACTAAATCTGTAGCACCATTATCTGCGGATCCTCTTATTCCCCTGATATAAGCAGAACCATTTTCTACTTGAAAGGTTAAGCTAGAACCTTTGCCAACGTTACTGGTTACGTTGTTAATGATAATACCAGGATGCGCACTACCTTTGTTGGAACGTACTTCTAGAGTGCTTGCTGCGCTCTGGTTATGGTTTATGTTAGTATCGTTGATAAGAGTACGTGCACCGGCTGAGGAACAAGAAGCCCGTATAACAGGTACTACGATATTAATCGAATTATCGGAATCAGAGTTATTTACCATTAAATCAAGGAAGCCGTAACCTTTACCGGCAGCGTTGGGGCCCGACTTGATACCACCTCTAGTAACTTTTACGGTAGAGCTGTTTGTTCGAAGAGTGCTCAGGGTTAGAGTAGCTCCTTCTCTGGTAGTGGGATTAATAAATACGTGGTTGTTGCCTAAATCAGCTACTGAAGTTGAGTAGTGCGAAGTATTACCCCCCTGAGTACTTAAAAATTCTGTGCTAGTAGAGGCATTTATTCTTACTCTATCAGTACCACCAGCTTTGATAGTCATTTTATTTTGATAGTGGCTATAGTATATTGAGCCTGCGTCATCATCACTACCGTCTGCAAAATTAATCCTCTGGGTAGTGTTAGTACCACTTAAAAAAGTCATACCAGTACTACTATTACTTTCGATAAGTAGGTCATCGGCACTTGTAGAAGGATTAATAGAATGACCGGATGCAGCACTAAAAATATGTAGTTTAGCTTTCGGAACGTCAAGACTGCCAATAACTACTTTAGACAGAGCAGAGTCTATCTTCAGTAACTGAGCGTCTGAACTGTTTTTAAACTTAAAGTCGTTATTATTATCCGTTACCGAGCCTACCCAATCGCCTCCTTCATTTACAAAAGCTCCTGATGCTCCGATGTATACATTACTATGAGAAGTTATACCTGCATTATTAAAAGAAGAAACTTTACTATTAGAACCTGCATCCTTAGTTGTAACATTTATTTGATCTTCGCCATTAGTTGCGTCAACATCATCTACAGCATAAAAACCCGTCTTAGCAGATCTAGCTCCAAACGTATATACAGGAGAGTCTGCTGTACCGTCGGTAGTTCCTCGGAATATTGGAGCAGCTGCTTTACTATAAATATCCCACTCAGCGTTAGTTTGATCCCACAAAAAAGCAGCGTCTTCTAAAGCGCCTGAAGAAAGAGAGGTACGATCAACTGCTATACCTGCACCATTTATAGCGCCTGCAGTAGTTGCTCCTGCCGCAACAGTAATTAACTTATCTGTTGCGGTTACTGTAGTAGTATTTTGTTGTGTTTGTGTGCCTGTTATTGTTAAGTCACCATCAATAGTAACAGTACCATCACCATTCGGAGTAAGTATTGAGAAGCTAGAAGGTACATTCATGTTACCTTCCATATTAATAGTAGCAAAAGCACCGAGCTCGCTTCCCTGCGTTGCTGTACCATCTGAAGATATTAAAAAGCCTGTAGAAGCTGAAGGAACCGAAGCATTAAAAACTCTATCTGTAGGTCTTAGGTCTACTAAACCTCCTGCCACTGCCAGAGCTGAATAATACCAATAATCTTCCGCTGCTTTGGACGTTGTATCAGACCTAGTAATGTAACCTTGGCTATCTACAGCTCCTCCTGATACCACTCCGACCGTAGAGTAAATTGTATTTTGGCTGAGAACATTATGTAATAAAGTCTTTGCTTGGTATTCGGTACCATCTGCAGGAGTTGTATACACTTTGTCAAACTGAGCGGCGGCTAGAACATTTGCAGCAGAGGCTCCAGAGCTTCCAGTTCTTACTAGAAGTGTGGAGGTTACCGAAGTGGGTATTTTATTACGAGCAGCTGTTAGAGTATCTGGAATTACAGAAGAGTTTTCTGCTGTATCCATTGTAATATTTGGATTTGAGCCTGTACAAGTTACAGTAAACTCAAAATTCTCTGAACTAGAGTCTATTTCGAATAGAACTTTCGGTGCTGCTCCTACCGCAATTGTAAGAGGCAAGGAAAAATTAGAGCCAGTGATAGCATTTTTTGCTCCTGTAACAGAAGTCAATGTCATACCTTCTACTGTATTCGATAGATTTAAACTCACAATCTCACCGACTTTTAAAGCCCTGTTTAATGATCCGCCTACTGAATAAAAAGGCTTATTTATATCTGTTCTAACTAACTGAGTACCATCATATGTATTAACATCTACAGGTAGACTAAGTGGCGCAGGTTTTGTACCAAAGTATTCCTCCGATGCAGTAGCAGACATAGTAGATACAGGTATACGTATTTGCGTAGTTACGTTTGTAGTACTAGTAAGAGTTAGTTTCTCAAACGTACTAGTATCTGAAAGATTTAAAGAACCTGTGAATACTTCAGAAAAGTCGCTTACTCTTGTACCCGTATTTTGTGCTATCTGAGAGAAAGCTGCCCCTGTAAAGCCTGTCGCAGAGTCAAAGTAAAGGTTGTTGTTTGCATCAAATAATTGTAAATTATTTGCAATTAACTTACCTTCTTTAGTAACTCTAAAAGGAGCTGCACCTGATGCAGTATCACCCGCGTACAGTCTATAGTCCGAATCAGTTCCATCGAGAGCTGCGTAAGTACTAGGTATAGGTTCTTCGTTAACATCCTTGCTGTAAACTGCGATAGTGCCTGCGGGATTTATGTTTAATCCCGATACAGATTCTGGAGATAGCTCATCCGAACCAATGGCTCCATCCGCAATAGCAGCTGCTGTAATAGATAGCGCTTCAATAGCTCCGGAGAAGGTGCCTGTAGCACCACTAATATCCCCTTTGAAGCTTGCTGACCCATCACTGTCTATAAAGAACTTAGGTGCGTGTATAGAACCTTGGTTGTGTATTGTAATACCTGCAGTTGTATAACCAGAGTCTGTAAAAGCTCCTCCTGTTACATCTTCACTACTTATACCTTTTTCATCCAAGTGCCATCCACCGATCTGACCTGCGGTACTAGTTATTGTGCCTGTAACCGATAAATCAGTGCCGTTCCATAATAATTTATTGGTAGCATCTCCTAGCCCTAGAACAAAGGCAGATCCGTCCCAGCCCATAAAATAACCTGCAGTAGAAGAGCTAGCACTATCTTTTCCTAAAGATTTGACAGCACCACCGTTTAAAGTAAGTCCTCCAGTAGTAGCAGTAACTCCAGTATTTACTTGGCTAGATGTATTATCCGCACCCACCTGTCCAGGCTTCAAAGCCTCCAGACTAGTGTTATCTGTATACGAGATATTATTAGCTTTTATTGCTTTAGCAATACCTTCCCAACCTGATAAAGCAGAGACAGCAGTATTATAAGGATAGAAAGATATGTTGGTAGTTACAGAGTCCCCAGTAGGATTTTTTGCAGTAACTATATAACGTATCCAATAATATTTAGTTACATCTGTTTCATTATCAAATTGATCCGTATACGAAGTACCTTTTGAAGTCGCAATTAAAGAGGCATTCTGAATATCATTATCGTCACTTCTCCAGATTTCTACTTGTGAAGTTTCTGGGTCATAAGAAGGATTATGTGTCCAAGTAACAATAACCCCGCCAAGATTAGTAGTAGAAGCACCCACCATAGTAGGAGGAGGTACCATAATCGTCAGTCTACCAGAAGAATCTCCAGCCTCTAAACGGTCAATGCCTGTCTCGACTGTTTCCAGTATGTAGGCAGCTTCGTTATATTCGGTTGCTGTAATATTTACAAGCCCGTTAGACTCTAAACCTATTGTAGAAATTCTGAATCTTTTATTTGAAAAACCAAACTCTGCATGATTTAATTCAATAAAGTCTCCTGCTAAAAGCATGGAAGCTTTAGGCATAGTTTTAAAAGATACAGTTAGGCCTGAGCGAGACTCATCTAAAAATTGTTTAATATTTATACGAGCGTTAAAATAGTTAGTAATACCTGGCTGAGGTAAATTACCCGATTTTTTTATGCCTCTATCTTGTTTAACATATTCTGAGTTAAAGAAAGTAACTTCACGACCTCCAAACTTATTGGCAGGATCAATTATAGATGAGGATATAGAGTTATAGGTATCTTTTTGTTGTTTATCAACTATTTTTAGTTGTCCTATAATATCTTCTTTCTCTATACGTGCAGGGGTATAGTTGACTCCGTCGATTTGTACAGTATCTAAAGTGGTAGGAGCTTTCTTTTCGATATTTAGGTTATACCTACCATTAGAATAACGTAAGATACCATTAAATTGTGCTAACATTTGATTAACATTTGAAAAAATAGGTCTTGAAGTATCTACTACTTGGTTCATTTGGTGACGAGTAACAAAGCGTTGCTCTTGCCCTTCCCAGCCTACCATTCTCCAGTATTTTACAGAGTCAGAATCATATAATGAGTAGCCCGAGGCTGTATAACCAAATTCTGCATCTCTAAATTTACGTACTACAGGATTGCCATCGTCAGTTGCATAGCCCTCTGTGCCAGGATAGTATAGAGTAAAGGTCGCAGGGCCTGCACCTGCCGTTTTAGTAAATGTAATAGTGGCGGTACTATTGGTAAAAGGTATCAGCTGCTGTAGGCTTATTGTACCCTGTGAGGTAGGTCTAAATACTTTTCCTTCATGCCAAACTATATCATCAGTTTGAAATACTTTCCAGTCGTTCCACTTCTCTCCTAATTTACCTACTACATCAGTGAATGTTACTTCAGACAAAGTAGTACCCCGGAAAGTTTGCGCTTCTTCCTTTAATATAGTACCTTTAAACAGTAAGCGTCCTCCAGAGTCCTCTACCTTATAAACTGCTCCTTCTACAGGAGTTGTACCGGATGTTACTCCTACAGTAACGTCTGAACGAGTATCACAATCTCGTGCTGCCTCTAGAAAGCTTTCTAGGTCAATATCTGTATCGAGATTTAAACCTTTACCGTATTTATCGGAGATCAAGTAGTCCAATAACTGCATAGCAGGGTTAGTAGTAACTCTATAGTCTCCATACGCATCTACAAGTATACTATCTCCTGTAGTAAGTTTTGGCTCGGCCATACCTCCATGAAATGAGATATAGTCCCCGCTTATTTCTCTAACAACTATTTTTGACTCTTTACCGTTTGAGTGTCTTAGAGTTAGAGGCTGTGCTATGCTTAAAGAACTAGTGTTACTAAGTTTAATACCGTTCTTTATATAACATTGAACATTATCTCCTGCTGCGATGTCAGCAAGAAGTTTTGAATATTTAATCCAAGAAGTTACCCTGACAGTATTAGTACTAGTGTTGTACGTGTTATAGGCTGACGCAATTAAGGGTAGAGAATAACTAAAGCCTTTAGTTACATTCTCAAAGTTTATATTTAGCATAACGTTTGTCGCTAGGTTACTATTAAGATTAGCAAAGATAGCTTCAAAGGCGGGAGATGGGTTGTTGAGCACTAGATCGGCAGCAGTTGTGCCACCAAATTCAGTAATATTCCCTAAAGAAGTCACAGTCGCCATAACGGTAGCCTCCGCCACACTAAGGGCTGTTTGATCACGGCCTGCTACCTGCATATAAAATTTCTTAGTAGTATCTGCAACTAGCTGCATATAAAAAGCTTTAGTCGTGCCTAAAGAAGGAAAAGTTTCCCATCTATATCTATACTCTCGACCAACAGTGGTGAAGTGGTTTTCATGCGCGGGGCCATAAGCATCCCACTTATCTATAATTTTTGTAGCCGAGCCTATTTGAGTGTTGGTAGCAGAATCATGGAAAGTTACGCTATCACCTAAATTAAAAGAGTTACTTGCCTGCTGGTTTTGATATGTAGTTACGTACCCTGTGTGGCCTTCATAGCTACCGTCATAGTTATAACAAGACACAAACTTGCCTTTAACCACAAACTCATATTTAGGGACAGTGGTTTCTCCAGCACCTAAAGTGTACTCTCCTACAGCGTAGGCAGTGTCTAACACTCTGTGAGAGTTTGTCCAATATCCTGTAGTACCTGAATAGTAGTCTTTTTGAATTTTAAATTTTTTCTGCATAGAATAACTAACAAGTCTACGGTTGGCTTCTTGCTGAGGAGCTCCGCAGTGAATGTCGACTCTTGCAGGAATAGGTGTAGTAAACCTTAGAGTTTCTCCAGTTTGTATTCCTCGCTCAGAACCTGCAACATATTGTTGAACATCAGTATTTACTCTATAAGGCCAAGCCAAAGAGTCTGGAGATATTGTGAATAGACGAGAAAGCTCCGCCTGCTGCTCGTCTGAAAGAGTAAAATTTGCAAGAACGTCTGGTGCTACAGTCTCACCGCCTTTTAAGACAAAACCTTTATCAGCCCTACCCATGCACATAACACTAGTAGATGCTGCATTACTTCTAGAGTCTACATCTGCCTGATCTACGCAAACAGTGGAATTATCATCTACGTGAATATCATATACACCGCCAATTTGCCCCTCACATATTGCGAAAGCCATAAGAACTGTACCACTCTCGTTTACGTCAGTAGTAGCAGGATCATCTATAAGAGTATCGGCGAATATAGGAAAGCTATCTACTTTTTGTACTCCATAAACTACAGGTAAGTATTTTGCAGAAAGGTTAAAACGTAAGTCAACCTCTCGAGTCACATCTACATCGTACTCGATAGTTCTTCCCGACCCCATACCTAAAAAGCCAGACTTTTTAAACTTAAATCTTTTCTCTTTTCCGATATAAGAAGCCATAACATTCAAGGCTTTCTCAGAGTGTTCAAAACCAAAATCAGTCGCGTATGAAGGACTAACTAAGCCATCTGGGTCTGTCTTTCCAGAAGCTCCTACAGCTCTATGACTTCTATCCGAAGTCATACGACCTTGTATACGTACAAAATCTCCCCAGTGGCTCGTCAAACCCCAAGTAACTTTAGTGCCTTTTGTTATGTCTTCAGTAACACTTCCTTTGTTTATAATACCCCGGAATAGTAGGTAGGGTTCACCAATAGTAGCCCCTGTTTCAGGGTTTAAGTGGGCTCTCCAAATTTCAACCTCTCTATGGATATAGCTAGTATAGTTAGTATCTGATTTAGGTAGTAATACTGCGCGAAGCTCTTTGTTTATAATAGATGCGGTATAAGAAGTACTGCTTTCTGTACTCAAAGTCCCTGATACTTCCGTAACAGCTATAGTTTTATTGGAGTTACTAAACCCGTTAACTCTAACAGTTACATTATTATTGGCGGAACCATTCTCAAAGATTAATTCATCGCCTTCTTGTAATCCTTCTAACAGTAAGTCTTTGGTACTTGTTACAGTATCCGATGAGGCATCAAAGGAAAAACTATCTAAGACTATAGTACCTAAGGAGGTACCTGACAAGGTAATACTAAGATTTGTAGCTTTTACCTCAGTAGTCTCTTGTACCGTTCCTACTGATAGTACTTTATTAGCTATATACGTATTATTGTCGTGTACTATGTTATAAGGGCCATCCGTTAAATATGAAAAGCCTGTGGAAAGGGTAGATAATCCAGACCCTACTTCAGGCTTCTCGAATTTTATTAAGTGTGCATAGATAAACTCATCATTTAAGATGAGTGATTGTTTAAGATTAGAATTTAACGAACGTAGTGCCATTTAGTAACAAGCCTCCTCGAGTTTTAGGGAAAATGAATATAAATTATTGGAATTAAGGGAGTATTGTGTTGAATCCCCTGTTTGTATAACCTGAATTAAAGGAGCTGCTAAGGCAACTGTCGCGCCTGAAGTAACGCTCTTCTTTAAAGGAGGGTTAAATGTTAGTCTTCTTTGATTACCGCTAGGATTAGCGACTTGATCATAGGAGTTGTCATCGTATAAGTCTGAAGCTGTTTCTACTCGCACAATTTTATATACTTTAGTGTGTGAGCTATCAGACGAATCGGTGATATGAAAAATATCTCCTACTAAAGGATTACTAGAAGCTAAGGCGTGGCCTGTTAGAAGTAATTGAGTAGACCCCGCAGAAGCTACCGCCGCTGTAGTAGTGTCTAGGTTATTCTCACTGTACTGAGGCAGTTGTACTTTGAAAGGTTTTAGGCTGCCTTGTCTACTTAAGAGGAAAGAAAAAATAGGGTCGAACTCATATTTAGTCATGGGATTATAGGTAATGTCTACTTTCCATAAATGGTATGATTGCGCCCTGCTTATTAAAGTGCCTCCGTTTGTTCTATCTCTCATAATTTTCTGATTAGAAGATAGTTTAACGGAAGAGAATCCTGGTCCGTATTGGCCAACAGCCGCATCACCTGCTTGACTGATGGCATTATTCGGATCTGGTAGTATATTTTGTATAGCCATAATTTTATCCTATTGCGTTTATTCTACGCCTTCTAAAAAGAAATCTCCGTTAGCATTTGCTGCTTCTCGTATCATTCCTATAATATTTCCTCTTTGTATATTGAGGGCTTGTTCCATATCTTGTGAGTCTATTGCCTGAATAGTGAAATTAACATTAACAGGAGCGTTGTTAGCTACGTCCTCAGTAACTCCTGCAGACAGTATCTCACCGGGTACGTCAGGCATAAATAGTTCAGGTCCTTGCTCTCCTACAACGTAACCGCCTGCTCCTCTATATTTAGAACCTGTGAAGGCTGGTTTATAGTCAGTCATTCCAGTACCTTGGCCCATAGCTCCTCGAGAGTAGGCTAATTCACCGGAAGCATTATTGGCTTTCGCTAAGTCTACTGTGTTCTTTCTCTCACCGACAGATACTTTTGAGGGAGCTGAAGGAGCTGAAGAAGAGCCTCCTTGAAAGCTAGTACTTGAGATTGCTGATAGTTGAGCCATACCCATAGCTGCTGCCATGGCACCAAACGCTGCTGACCAAGGAAGTCCTGGAGGCCCTTGAACTGCAGACATAATTGCATTTGCGGTAGACATAACAACTTGAGCCATTTGCATTTTCTTATTCTGCTCAAAAGCTTTACGCTTCATATTTTCTTTCTTCTTTTCCATTGCAGCAATCTTGGCTAGACTCGCTTTTGACTTTCCATCTCTTGCTTTTTCAGCTGCAATTTCTTTGTCTACGCCTGCGATAGCTGCTTTAGATTTGGCTGCTTGCATACTTCCTAATGCACCTACTGCGGATGCGGCCATTCCTATACCGTCTTTAAGCCCGAAAGTGCCCTCTTTCATCTTCTCAAATCCAGCTGTAAAGGATTCTGCCATTACCATAGTACCAGCAGTAACAGATGCAATAAGTTCTCCTTCAGGTCCAAGCTTCTTAGCTTGCTCCATCATAGGCCCTAGTGAGTCTCCAAGGATTTTTATTTTTTCTGATGCCGGAGTAGAGCTATCACCTAAGGTTGCCGCATTCTTCTCCATGTGACCGGCTCCTGCTTCACCTGCTCCAAACATATCACCGCCTAGACGAGTAGCGCTATCTGTTCGTGCGTCAATTAATCTTAGTCGCTCTTTCTCTTCTGCATTTATAGCTTTTAAGTGAGTTACAATTGCTGCGTACATCTCTTCTTCAGTAGAGAGTTTATTCTCCATAGTAGTTTGTAGTGCCAACTCGGCGGCGGCCGTATCTTCGATAGCATTTGTATGAGCAAATTGCGCTGCTACTAATCCAAGACCTGCTGTTTCAAGTTGTTGAGCACGGTTTGCTCGTCCCGCATCAATCATAGCTTCTTGTTTTTTAGCAGTATTTACTGCTTGCATATTAGCAAGCAGTTTCTCTGCGGCTTCTTTTGTACCGCTACCTGTCATTTTCTTAAAGGCTTCTTCGTACTTACTACCAATTATAGCAAATTTGTCCCCTTCATTACCCAGGTTTTGAAGATTCAAAGTAAGAGCGTCTATAGATTCTGAGAATGCTCCTGTTGTACTGGATGACTTCGCTGCTATTTCAGTTACAGACCTTAGGCTCTCGCTGGCGGCATCTGCAGCATTCTTAGTAACTTTCATTTCATTATTTAAGACTTCAGTGGCTTTGGCAGCTTCGGTAGCAGACATTTCACCACTAGTTAGTTTATTGAATATTTCTAGTAATCCTGTGTGACTTCTTTGAGCTAGTTTACTCTCATCACTACCTGCTTTCTGTGTTGCTATAAACATCTCTTGCATTGTTATAGCTTTGGCTAGTACAGTTATCTGAGTCTCTCGTGCAGCTGCCTCATCTACAACGGGTTTAGCCTCTACCTCGGCCAATTTAGTCTTGGCTTTTGATAAATCCTCTACGGATTGTTTTAATCTATCCGACGCTATTACTTCCATCATTAGTGCCGCGCCGCCAGGACCAGAGTGCACATTACCTGCTGCAGAGAGTTTTAAAAGCTTTTCCCAGAAGCCCATAACTTGCGCCCCGCCTTTCTCCTGCTGCTGGACTTGCACTTTTGCCATTGCAACTTGTGCCTTGGCTTTACCTTTCTCTACCATTGCCATACTTTTTTGTATGCTTATTTGTTCTGTCATTTTATCAGTAACCTGCTGTAGCAAGCCTGACTGTGCTGCAAGAGAGACTTCAAATCTTTCTGCGGCTGTGTTAACCATAGAGTAAGTAGTAACCATTTGCTCAATTATATTGGGCCACTCTTTCATAGCCTCCAAAGCCGCTTCTGTAGCTTCTTGTAACTTTGTAGGAGGTGAAGTAAACAACTTTTTTAACGCCGTGAAAGCTAAAGAAGCAAGGAAAACAATTTGACCTATAACAGGAATCGCATTAATTAATGCAATACCAAAAGCTTTTACGCTGAAAGTTGCTATACTAAAACTTGTTGACAACCAAGCCATAGCTGTAGCTAGCATTCCTTTTGAGGCAGTGCTAGCTCTTGTAGCTGCTGTTTCTACCGCTATGGAGGCTATTAGAGCTGTATAAGTATCTTTTAAGCTGCCTGTAGCTGCAGCATTTAGAACATCTGCACGAGTTGCTTGTATAGTTGCTTGAGTTTCTAAAGTTTGCGCTTGGGTTAAACCCTTTAAGCTAGCGGTAGCATCGTCTAACTTTTGTTGTTTTAATTTTACAGCATCACTACCTTCACCGTGTTTTTTAATATAAGCAGGCATTTGTTTAGTATGTATATCAATAGACTTATTTAAACTAGCTTGTGCTTTATTCATTTGCTCTGTAGTAGCAGTACCATTCTTCAGGCTAGCTACTAAACCTTTATAAACTTTAGGAGCACCCGAAAAAACTTTAGAGTTGGCAATCTGGGCTTTTGCTTGATCTTTTATCTCTGTAGCATGCTCTGCGGCAGCTATTCCTGATTGTGTAAGTGCTGGAACCATCATCTTTACGACACTTCCTGAGAATACTCCCATAGCACCTACTAGTAGTCCCATATTACTAGCAATTACACCTATTATAGGCCCTGCTAGAAAATTTAATCCGTTAAGTAACCCTTTTAACATATCATCAAACTGTGCTGCTAGTTTGGAGTAGGGGTTAGCTTCAATTACGCTATTTAGCGCACCAAATTTAACGGTTCCTTGCTCAATAATCGCATTTGTAAATGCCATTCTCTTTTCAAATACTGTTAATTCGCCTGCGGTCTTATTTATAGATGCCGCATACTTGTTGGCAGTCTCATCAAGACGTACCATAATACCTAATTCATCGAGAATTTCAGGCTCTAACTTAGCTGCACCACGCACGAGACGATCTAGAGCATCTGTCATATCTCGACCTAATGCTAGAGAAGCTCCTTTTGCTACGGTTGTTAGACCTTTGAGTTGTGATTCACTGAAACCTGCAGAAGTACCGATAGCTACGGCTTTCATTGCGTCAGTGGTTGAGATAGCTAAGTCTGTGATTTGTCTAAGACCTTCAGCTACTAGAGGTAGATTTTGACCTGCTGCTCTACCTGTGAAGATAATGCCTTCGTTTAACTGGGCTATACCTGCGTTTCTTTGAAGAACTCCAAAGGCGGCGGTTACAGCAAAAACGTGAGCGGCTAGTGTTGCGTAAGCAGGAACAAGTCCTCCTTCAATGCCCGTAGTCATCTTGGAGAACGCTTTAGTGGAATTAGAGGTAGCTCCTGCTACCCCTTTATTCCTTTTACTATATCGTTCTGAAGACTTGGTAGCTTTATCGAGAGCGGCACCTGCCTTATCAGCATCTTTGCCGATAGCCTGCAGACTTCCGTCCTCCATGACTTTAAACTTAACATTTATTGTGTCTGCCACTAATTTTTTCTCTTTAGCTTATCCCTCTCTCTTTTAAGTTGCTTTTGAGATTGGTCGATAGCCCTTGATTCTAGGAAAGTTAGAATCTCTAAAAATAATTCAATATCTTCTACTTCATACGCTTTTATATAGTAAGGTAGATTTGTAAAGTCTTTACCCATGTATCCTATCTCAGGGTAAATTCTATCTCCTAACCCGCCGAAGGCTCTAATAGCATCCACTGCTATTTCCGGAAAGTCCTCCCAGTCAGGAGGTATTTCATCTTCGACAGGCTCTTTTCCTAATTGTTCACACATTTCTAAATAACGATCCCTCGTCATTTTAGTATCACTATTTAGTAGAAACTTCTTTAACCGGCTTAGGAGTTGATCCTTTTGATCCTGTACGAAAGTTATCTAAATCAAAGACTACCTCATTAAGCCACGTATCAAATTCACTTGATGAACTTACTAGAGTCTCTGCATTGTCAGCTGTATACTCTAACTCTTTTGTAGCATCCTGACCTGAAATATCTACTAATAGTAGTGTTTCGAGATGTTCAAGAGTTAGACCTTTCCAGTTTTTAATTACAGAGTTAGAAAACTCAGTAATAAACTTTTCTTCGCTTAGTTCTTCTATTGCTTGACGAGTTTTACGGTCAAACTTTGTTGTTGTGCATTTTTTTCGCAGTCCATTCAGTTCTTTTCTTGAAAGATTTGCTACTTCTACTTGAAACCCGGGTAGGCCGGGAAAGTCAACCCAAACTGCTTTGGTGTCGACCATTAGTGCTTTTAATTCCATTGTTACTCCTAAATATTATTGTAAGTGATTGTTGTGTTTAATGCTCTGGAATTATCAGTTAATTTCCAGTCGTAATTTTGTGTAAATACATCGTCAACTCGGGATCTATTAGTAAAAGAACAAGTTAACATATCAAAAGTGAAACCGTAAAAAGTTCCTCCTATAGTCTCTCCTGCTTTTACTATCAATGAAGAGGATTCACTGAAATTCTGTAAATCTGCCGCATTAGTATCTGTAATATACTTCCCTATAGATCCTGCCAGGCTTTTCTTGCCTATTGTAAAGTTATCTGGGTACATAGCGTTACTAGCACTCGTGACAGAGATTGAAGAATGTATATTATCATACCTATTCCACTCTACACTATTTTGTAGTTCTACTGACATACTAAATATCTCTGTTGAAATATCTACACCATTTAAAGTCATACCTACTTCTTTAACCTGTAGGTGGGTTCTGTTCGCTGTACTGCTTTGCACAGTACCTGGCAAGGTGTAGGAGTTTGCGGCTCCTACCTTAGATAGCTTTGATGCTTCACCAGATACTGCCAACGTCAGGGGTGTAGATTTATCAATCTCATATGCCCCACTTGTGATAACAGCTTTTTCTAGTTTAAATACATCTCGCTCGGTTGAAACGTATAGATCGAAAGTTCCACAATCTATTAGTCTATCATGTACTACCTGTAAGTCGTTTTCTTTGAAAACAGGTATTTGTATTTCGAAATTTGCAGGATTAGCTTTCTTTATAGTAGATCGTTCAAAGAAAGACTGGCTATGCAATGTTTTTACAGAAGAGTTTTTATCTGTAAATGTTTGGCTAAAAGAAAGATCAGATCCTACCTCTAACTGTGTTCTATTTGATTCTGTTGTATAGTTATACAGAGCCAAACACTCTGCCTCTGATAAAGCTCGGGTAAATAACTTCATCTCCGCTATACTACCGAAAAAATTATTATTTTGCTTCCCACCATCCGCTTCTGTATTAGCACAAATAACTAAAGGAGACTCTACTGCAGTAGCTACTAAGGTTGTAGAAGCTGGGTTGCCATTATTATCAGTAGCTCTCACACCGTTAAGGTAACAAGTTAAAGTCTGTGTTCCACTTACCTCAGTACATACTACGGCTACATGATTCCATTGATTCGTAACAATATTAGCAGCTAGCAAATTAACGCTGCTAGGTTCTCCATACAAATGTAAATCTTGGTTCCCACTTGGGAAATTTTGCTTTAGACGTAACCCCCAAGACTCTCCAAAATCTCTAGATATTAAACGGGCTTGAGACGATCCGTCTTCACTCTCGGAGCGAAACCAAAAAGAAGCTGTGAAGCTGTCTGTTGTCCCTTCCCACGCATTTGTATCCGCAATAGATAGAATCTGCGCTCCTTTGCCTCCTCCGTTAGTAGTGTCGTTTTCAAGTTGGAAACCCGCATCAAACACTAGTGCTCCTCCGAAAGGAGAATCTGTTGACGCTGTAGTTGCTACATCGGGAGTTTGTGGTACACTTATAACAGCAGTTTTATTTCCTATCGGATCAACCAATCCATCTGTTAAATTAGTTAAAGGAAAATAGTGGGCTAAACCTGACGTAGGATAGTTTGCTTTTGTGATGGCACTAGTCCCGCCATCTACCAGCCATACTTTTGCGTCATTTTTAAAATTGAAAGTAGCCATAATTCTCCGGATAATAAAAAGGGCTCGAAAAGAGCCCCTTTAACTTTTTTCTATTCCATAGTATAATCCAAAAGACCTCCTATGTCAAGAAATATTTTTAACTACCTGTGTAAACTACCGTTGCTTCGTCTACCTCTTCGATTGTGCTAGGTAAGCCATGGAAATTTACTTCCAAGGACACTACATCTTCAATCGAGTGAGAAGGTACTTCAAGATGAGCAGTTGGTACAGTAACTACCATCTTAGGAGCAGCAGCGCCTCCGATACCAAAAGTAAGAGCAAAGCTGTTAGTTACTTTACTAGTAGCTTCGATAATATCTTCGAACAAGTCTGCACTGCTACCTGCGGCACCGTTATTTAAGTAACAAGTAAAGCTTCCACCAATATTACGAGTTCCTGTAACATGTCCTAAAGGCTGATTAACAGTACCTAAAGTTTCTGGTGTTAGGAAAGTAATATTATTTTCAAAAGAAAGGCTTCCGCCGGTGAGTACTAAGTTATAAACACCATCGTTGTTGTTTCCTGGGAAAGTAGTTGCATCAGTAGCGGTCATTCCTAGAGTGGTTAATCGGTTACGGATAAAGTTACTAGTAGAAGCGATACCAGTTTGAATTGCAGTTGTAGCATTAAAAGTGGCTTCTTCTGTAATCTTTGCACCCATACCTGACCAGTTCAAAGTAGTAATACCATCAATATCAAAGTCAAGTCCTACGCTATTACCTACACAGCCTTCAACTTTATAAATACTAACATCAGCTTCGGCAGTAAAGTTTGCGTCAGCATCATTTACTGCACCCATTACAAAAATTAGATCGTAAGTACCTAAAGTTACAACATTTGACTCTTCAAAGTCAACTGTCATCACAGCTCCTGCTTGTCCAATACCGTTACTCCAAGTATTAGTGGCTGACGTATATGAGCTGTCAGATACGAAGTTAGCCCATAAAGCTTCTTCTACTGCTCCTGTAGCGTGTGGTCGTGCATATGTTGAAAAAGACCATTCTGCAGGTGCAAAAGAGTCGTTAAACATCTGTCGAGCTCTACGGCTTGCGCCCGCTGCCCCTGACATTTCGTTTAAAGTAATTTCTGAAGAGTTAGTAGCCTGTGAAAAGCTAAAACCGTCTAGAACTGGGATTTCCCAGATATTAGCACCCTGTTTCAGATACACTTTAGTATTTCTTGAAAAATGTAATAAATCTGCCATAGTTTATCTCCTATGTATCTTGAAAAGACTTGGACGTGAACTTCTGTTCGTGCCAGTATTTTCTAGTATCGAACCTCAATAAGCATTTCTCCAACGCCTAAAGGTTCAAGTACACCTTCGTCAGTATCAATACTAACTATAGTGATTTGTTGAGTATGTTGGGTCGCATTTGAGCGATCCTTATACGATAATCTTGAATTGTTTTCTAAAACTGTTTCTACATCCTCTAATAACTCATCGAGTGCTTCAACAGCGTCTTCATCTTGTACGTAGCATCTAAGAGTTATGGAAAGGAACCTATCCTTATAACCTGCGCTTTGATATTCTCGTGTTTCAGATCCTGCATTTAGATGAACTGCCGGGAATTCCTCGACTTCATCCCAAAATTTTAAACGGGGGGATACATTACCAGCTAAATCACTTAGGTAAGCTCCTGATCCATTTATATCTTGTAACTTAGAAACAAGAGCATTAACAATACCCAAACGTCTTGTTGTATAATCTCTTGTAGCCATTAAACTCTCCTAGTATAAAATCTTCCAATAGCAAACTGTGTTGCAATTTCTCGGATAGATTTATCAATTAAATCTCTTGGGTCTCTGTCACCATTAGCCCAAGGTGCGATACCTGCTCCATCTTCAAAAACCCCGTAAGGGCTTCTATCGTAGGTATATCCAATACTAGGATAGCCTTTGGGAGTTTGAGTTACATCAGTTGCTCTTACACTATCTGCGAAACGTCCCGAACGATTTACAAGAGCAGGTTCTCTCATGTTTTTTCTTACTGTATCTGGAAGCTGTTTATTTAACATTGCTAACAGTTGTAAGGGCTGGGATGCTGAGCTTGCCCCTTTTGTTTTTCTTGCCTTCAACTTAGCGGGAAGTGCGGCTTTACCTAAACTTTGTATAGAGGTCTTAGACCTTTTTGCTCGGGCTTTTGAACTTCTCTTAGCTTGTGCACTTTTATTATCTGTCTTAGTACTCTTGCCTTTTACAGTTATGTGTTTTTTATTTTTGAAAGGCTCAAGTACTTCTTTACGAGTTTTCTTTATAAAAACTTCTTTAGGGGTATCAGATCCTTTTAAGTTTTCAATACCTCCCAGCTTTTTAACTGCTTTCTTTATTTGTGCCTGTAACTGTCTCTTTCGGGCTTTTAGTACTGTGCCACCTTCCCTGTTATCTTTTGCGGACTCTAGCTCAACAGTATAAGTATTTATTCTAGCATTTTTGATTATACTTATATCAATCCCCAGGTTTTGCATCTCTCTGCGAATATCTGTTTCAGAAAGTGCATCCCCCGAATCTGTATAAGCACCTTCATTCTCTAAAACATTCTCAAAAGCATCTCGGATAAAAGACTCAACAACACTCTTCCCTTCAATATGCCCTAGTTGTATTTCTTGTCCTGCCGCTTCTCTAGTTTTTCCGCTTTTGGTTCTTATAGCCTTACTCTTTTTTCTCCCTGTAGTGGGATTTGTAAATTCTTGAGTGTGTAGATACTTTTGTATCTCTTCAAAGGTTTTCTTTAGTAAAGGCCTATAAGAGTTATATATTTTATGGTATATAGAATCTGGATCACCAAACTTAGTATACACCTTAGTAGAAGAAGTAAAAGTCATTCTTACATAAGTCTTTCCTGATACTATCTTTTTATTCTCAGCTTTTACTTTACTTAATTTACCTTTTAACTTACCTAATAGGTTTTCAGCTTCCTTATTTATTACAGATAGGTCTTTATTTGTTAAAGGTATTCCCTGTGCAGCTGCCTGTATCTTTACTTGCTTTGCAAACTTACTAGACGTAAACCTAAAAATATGAGCTCTTTTATTTGCATTCACGCTTCGGTACTCTGATGAATTAGCGGAAAGCTCTTTGTCAAGCTTGCTCAAAAACTTCAGTAAGCTAGACTGACTCATTAAAAATTCTTATATAAATCCAAGATCCTTTTAATATGATCTGGGAACGCGACATTATCACGCTGACTAGAGGATGAGTTATTCTGTAAAGTTGCTCCTGCCATAGTCTGACGAGACTTATGCTCATCTTTATGGTAGTAAGTTACTAAATCAGTTACTGCTAGTTTTAAATCTTCTGGGCAAGAGGCATAGCCTGCGTTATAGGATACTTTTACAGCACCTGGACCACTTGCCCAGTTTTTTGCTGCTCCACCAGAAGATACTCTATAAATAGTATCTGTTGCATAGTCTACGTAATAGTCTGTATTCTCTACAAGAGTAGTATAAGTAGTGGATAAGTTACTTCTTTCTTCCACAGAATGTACTGTGATAACAGGACTTTCTGTAAGCTGTGCAAGATTAGAGGCCCAGTTTATGCTTAAAGTCTCTAGTTTTTTATTATTTGCTGGGTCTCCCCCTGTTGCTGTACTATAGAAAGTAGTTATATTATTTCCACAATAAGTTCTTACTAATTGACTCACGGATGTAATCAAAGACTCTAATTTCTCATCGTCTTTGGTAGACTGAATCCCTAAAGAGATTTTATAGTCTGCTAATTGTATTAGATTTGCCATGTATAAGTCCATTAGTAAAAACTTGGGGGAGAAAATCTCCCCCTCGTTTTATTACTCTTTTGCGATTAAGATGCAGCGTATTCGATACGTACAGCAGGTTGAGCACCGGCGACACCAGCATAAAGCTGAGTAAAGCCCAGAGATTGAGAAGCTACAATAGCAGTACGCTGATTGGCAGTTTCAAATTCGCTGTCGATGCTTACACCACGAAGACGAGGCATAACATAGTTGTTAACGTTAACGGCAATTGCAGCAGTCTTGTTAGCAGCACGTGAGAACGTGTCAGTAACAACAACTGGAGAACCGTATACGGAACCAACAACACCAGTAATCTTAGTAGCTAGATCGTTACCAACTTCACTAATATCATTGAACTCTGCGTCGTTGACAAGATTGTAATACTCTTCAGTACTTACAATGTATGCAACGTCAGCAGGGTTGATACCATACTTGCCCATCTCACCACGAGCAGACATCAAGTTAGCTGCGGTAAGGTTAACACTGCCATCAATAGCCAAATCGGTTACAGAAGTTGAGTCAGCAGCATACTTGTTGCCAGTTCCATCAGTTCCTACACCAGTAAAGCCTTGAACTGCAGCAGAACCGATAGTGATAGTGCTGTCAATTGCACGAGCGTGAGCACGGCCTAGAGCAGACAAAATCATAGGTAGAATAGTAACAACTACTTGCTCATCAGTATCCGCACCAATGTAAGTACCTGAAATTAGACGCTTAGCAAATGCAGTAACTTCGCGAAGCTCAAACTCGTTAGCAGCTACTTGTGTAGCATTCTCAAGGATGCCATTGCCGATGCCGCCAGAAGAGAAAGTAGCTAGATTAGTGT
>Ga0209716_1001143_pt1 | contig 20924 bp, 22 predicted proteins | sample COGITO_mtgs_1205_FD_184811 | JGI IMG/M metagenome (GOLD analysis project Ga0209716, IMG submission 184811) | Pelagic marine microbial communities from North Sea - COGITO_mtgs_120531 (SPAdes) (version 2) | ecosystem: Environmental > Aquatic > Marine > Epipelagic ...
TGGGTTTGAATGTACTAAAGGGTTTGTGCGGACTCGCTAGCCCCTACGGAACCCTTACGAACTATGTGGGTCGAACGTTTGGGTGTGTGATAGCCTTTGGACAGCTCAATGCAAGCACCCAATGTTATGTTGTACAAAAGGAAACTGTGTAAAAATCATATGAACTATAAAAAAACTCACTCATCTCTAAATAATAAAGTGCCAAATTCACACCTCCCACCTCATAGAGCTTAGTTCCAGTTGGTCACACACCCGCCGCAATACGCACAGCACTCGTGTATGTGTAACGTCCAACTTCCGATGAGTTGTAACACGAACGACATGGATTTCCCAGGCACATAATACCCAGTGGGGTCGATGGGCTCGGTGGTGGGGGCATGCATGGACTCAATGACTTTGAATACACATGCATCGACACTGGTAAAAATTGGGAATGGACCATTGCGCAATACACTAGGAAGGGAACGGATATCATCCCCAAAAAAGCAAACAACACCTTCATTACATGGCCTTCGATATAACGTTTTCTTTAACTTAAAGAGAGCCTCTAGCGGAAGTAAGACGCAGTGGCGATGCAAGACGCAGTGGCGATGCAAGAATTCTCAAAAATAACAACAAAGTTCTTATCAAAAAGACCGATTTGCGAGTCTATATGTGTATTCAACGACCTTTTACGTGAAGAACAAATAAAACGAAATGCTCATATCAGCTGCCTTCCATTTGATGTTTTTTTTCAGATTATGTACATGGTAGAAGGGAGCAACGAAAATATCTATAGAAACGTCCTAAAGTATGTGAATGTTGTTGCGCATAATATGCTCTGCAACCGTCTTATGCGGAAGGGAAATTGTAATCGTGAGAAGTGTCGTTTTGCCCCCTGTGTTTTTAAATCTTTAAAAACACAGGAGTAGATTGAGAAATAATTATGGCGCAAACTGATATACCAGCTCCCGCTTACACTGGTACGAACCTTGGACGTCACATACTATGTATACTGGAAGAAAATCACCAGCAGGTATTCAGAAATCAAGATAAATCACTGTACCAATTCAAAATATGTGAACATGCGGAAATATTTCATCAAAATATGAGTGTAAGTGCTCACAAATACGCTTTGTTTGTAAAGAATAGACAAAATCCCTTCAATGCAGTTGAAGAATTGGATATTACACACAATACACAAACAGCTTCTCACTTGCTTTTTTGCTTCCTGTATCTTTAGTAAGGCTACTATTTACTTCCTTTTCCCATACACATTTAATGTCTTTTGGTGCATTGTACTCGCTTATAAATACGGTGTCCTTCGTTCGCTTTTGTTCTGCACCATTTCCAAAATTCAGTATTAACAATCAAATTTCTGTTGCCACACTTTGACCGAGGCTCCCAGGAATCCTGATGTGAAATTTCTTGCATTATTATTTATGATTTGTTTTGACGGAACACTCCATGTTTGTGTATGTCTTACGCGATCAAAATTATCATAACTGTCAATGTAGGTTCCGTCCTGACATACAAGAGGACAGAAAAACCCATATGGCATTATGATAATAGAATGACCTAGTAATGACTTTCGGTTGTTTATATATGAATATGCAACATCCCTGAGCATAGCAGTTCCAGTAAGTTTGAAAACTGACTTTTGAATGTCCGCTAGCGCATCCCTATCCAAATTACTCAGCCGTTTTTCTATTTCAGATAATACGTCTATCCAGAAAGGATGCTTAGGTGACTTACATATCAATACACCATTGTGTAAAGATCCATTTTTAAATGAAAATGGCCATTCTTCACAAAGGCAGCAGCAGTCTTCAATTTGTAAGACATTTAAACCCTTTATGCAATGAAAATCGATATCAAAATACATTCCTCCGAATTTAAACATTAAAATGTATCTGAAGAAATCAATTTTAGTGATTGCATGAGGGAGGTGTTTCCAGATAGCTTGTATTCTGGGTGACATATTGTGAATAATATCGTCAGCTTCCTTTTCCGACCAAAGTTTGTATTCCAAGTTGTTATTTTTGCAATAAGTTTTAAAACTTTCTGTTCCATTGGGTTCGAGTGGTGCATTTCCTTTTCCTAAATTAAACCATATCTGGTGTATCATTTTTATATGTGTATTTTTATTTTTAAATTAAAATGACAAACTTTTTTATGTGTTACATTATAATGACCTCAATACAAAAGAGTTTCTTTTTAGGGTGTTCCTCTGCTAGATGTGGAAATGGTTCAAGCTGCAATCATCACTATCAAGCTTCGGGATGTCCATCAATTTTTTCACGGCCATGGGTAATGTGCATGGACGGTACAGGAACGTATCATTGTAAGCCTCACTCAACCATTAGCCTTGCCAAAAAAGATATTGAAGTTTTCAAAAAATCACATGAATTATCAAACAAGGCGTGCACACATATATGCAGTTATGGTGATAAACCTGCATATAAGATTTCAGGTGCCCAGAAGCGTATACAGGTTGGAAATGCCCCACCGGGTGCAGTCATTTACTGCTCGAATATTCAAGACGAGAACAAAACGGGTGAAGTCCATACTTGGTGCAAGAACGCTGGTGCTTCTGAAGCTGAAGCTGCTTCAGCTTCTGAAACTTCTTTAGCTTCTGAAACTTCTTCTGAAGAAGCTAACCCCGTGAATACTGAAGAAGTTGTGGTTGAAAAAACGAATGTCGAGTCGTCACTTATAGAAGGTATAGATGATACAATAACTTTTTCTTTTATCATCATTGTTGCACTTTTGTTGATGTTTTCATTTTTTAATTAATTAGTAATTAGAATTATGATAAAGCCTACACGTTCGGTCATAACGATCGCACTTCGCGCGGTAGCCCGCTTCTTTTTTTCGCGATACTTTCTATAATGTTATATTATAGTGCACCTTAGTAGCACAGTGAAAACATTGTGCCACGTTTTTTTTGTTTGTGCCCGCAACCTCAATAAACAAGTTTGATGTTTTAAACATCACATCAAAGGGGAGTAGTATGCTAAAGTTGTACTTGGGGTTCTCGTGATGAAACAAATGTTTTATTTGAATTTTGTTTATGGGAAACACTTCAGAATAATCTAATTTGAATTTTGTTTATGGGAAACACTTCAGAATAATCTAATTTGTGACCTAGATAATGTGAACTCGACACAAGTGCCCAATACAATGCACAAGTTGTGCGACACACCCTGGTATGGTTGAGAGTAAGCGGACGAGGAGACTCGGTTAAAGAAGCACGGGCTTGTGTTTGCTGTTTTAATACCATGGACAAAAATACCTCAAAAGAAATTCCTCAAAAAAAATTCCAGGATGCCAATGGCCAAAAATATTTTTTGAGTTTTATATTTTCCTCCGCCCCCCCCCCCCTTGTTTTCTTCGCGATATCTTAAAAAATGTTATAATATTGTGTATTTTGGCAGGGGAAGTATGAGTGAGAGAGTGGCAGGAGGACGTGAGGATGATGTCAGGATGATGTCAGGATGATGTCATCCTATTAAAAACAATAAATTTATGTGGAAAACAGAAGAGATGCCAACAACACAGTACAAGGAGGCTCGTGTGTGTGCGTGTGGTTATACCACAATGACAATGACATATTGGTCGCGACATAGGAAAAGCTGCAAATTAATTCTTGATGATAAGGATGCTCGTATAGCAACACTAGAAAAGCAATTAGAAGAAACAAGGCGTGACGCCAAGGAACAATTAACAGCAAAGGACAAACAGATCAAGGAGTTGATCCGGGTGGCGAAGAAGCCAAGGACAGTGAACACCACCAACAACCGTTACGTGGTGGAGCAGCACATTAATGTGTTTGGGAAGGAGTCGATCGAGCACATAAGTCACGAGCAAATTCAGGCGTTACTGGCCGATCCTGCTAATGCAGTGCCTCAGTTCATCAAGCTGAAGCACCGCCGGGCTCCGGGAGGTGTGAACCAGAACTTGCGTGTCCCAAATCAGAAGCGAGCGATCTACCAGGTGGTGGTGGTGGGTGAGGGTGAGGAGAAGGAGTGGGAAAACAAGGCGAAGGGTGATGTGTTGGAGCAGCTGTATGACGAGAATTCTGGACATCTGGAGGCGGAGGCAGATGAGGAGACTCACGTGGGGTCTCGGTTCCTGGACCATCAAGATAGGATGAAAGCGAGCGTTGGCGGGGAGGATGGTGGCAGGCGGTACAAGGAGCAGTTGGACAAGATTCACTGCGTGATGAGCACCTAAATAACATTGTGAATAGGACAGTTCTTTAATGTTTAGTGACTATATGGCAAGGACGGTTGAGTATCGATGTGAAGAAAGTGGAGTACGCTCCTTTCTAAAGAAGGTACAATCTATGGTTCCCGGTGGGTGGATCGAATCCGACAGGTACTGGTCTGCGTTTCATTACATGGTGGGGGAATACACCTAAACAAAAGGGTGGTTTTTTCGTTATTATAAACCAATAACATTAGGCAATGATGAATTGATTATACTTGACTCAGCTTGCTGAATATACTTTAGTACGTGATGTTCGCCCCCCCCCGGTAACCCTATTGCACTCCTTACGACTCCTTACGACTCCTTACGACTCCTTACGACTCCTTACGACTCCTTACGACTCCTTACGACTCCTTACGTCTCCTTACGACTCCTTACGACTCCTTACGACTCCTTACGACTCCTTACGACAGCATCTGAGACAAACACTCAATAATCCTGTGCTCAAAAAACGACTGCTCGGGCTCTTCAAGACCACGGCAAAACAGCTCCACTCGCGCAGGCTCCACGTTTTCATCTGACATTGGTGCGACACAAAGGTAGATGATTTGACGACCATTTACCATATTCTCATCCAGAAACACAACATCAAAGCTGTCACCACGTGGAATATGAAAGAAATGCCGTTGCGAAGGGTTGTGAACTTGAGTACACAAGATCTGAGCGATGTGAACTACAAGCCACGTAGAAGTTAGAGGTTGCTCCGGGGGAGAAAGACCGGGGCGGTAGAACATGGTAGTCAAAGCCGATTGCAGAAGTTTTCGTACATCTTCAATGATCGAATGAACTGTCATCTTAGCAGAGAAGAAACCCGACGGTGTCATCAGATAGTCTGGCAGCGGACACCGGTGAAATCCACTCAGGAATTGACAGATATCATGCTTCACATGATCCAGTCTTTCATGGACAGCATCTTCCATCTCAACCACTGCTCGATTGTTGACTAAGGTAGTCTGAGGACTACCCACCCGTGCTCCGCGAGACGGAGACTCCATTGACGACGGCCAAAGCGCGCGAAACCAGGCGGTCGGCTTTTTTGAGGCGGTCGGCTTTGAATGGTATACACATGTGTCACCCCAGGAGGGTCAGTCAGGGAGCCGACCCTACTGCTTTGCTTCCTTCTTTCTTTCCTTAAGTTTAGAGAAGAAACAAAAAACAAACAAGGCTATGGCCCCTCCTCCCTCTCTGATCCCAGAGGATCACACATTTTTCTACGCAAATTGTTTATGTCTTCTACCCGGATACTTGTCAAGCAAATATGATGCTTTTTCCATAATTTGATATTATTCCGCATTGTATTTGAAAATGTACATACTCAATAAATTTATTTATTAAAGATAACATTTTGTGGTTTCGCAATCATTGATACTCAAATTACAGATGAAGAAGTTTGTTTCAGTGATGATGCAGACGAAAAAGAAATATGTTCAATATGTTTCTCCAAAATGACATCAGAAGACTCACATGCTCTGCAGGAATGTGATCACAGATTCCATACAAACTGTATATTAAAATGGTTTAGATCAAAACAAGAAACGTGCCCGTTATGCAGAGAACCTCCATTAGTAAAACTTAAAGCACCAGACATTTTCCATCGCGCAAAAACACTAATTCAAAAGGAAAAAGATGGACTAACTTCAGATTCATTCGTAAAAGACAGAATAAATGTCATTTCAGAATCTGAAAGAATTCGACTCATTCATGAAAAAGATTTACTACAACACAAAGAACTCTTCAAAAACGTGATAAAACCTAGAAAAGAAGATCTACGTAGACAGTACAGAATTTTGAGAACACAATTCAAAGACAAAAGTTCCCCTATTTTGAAACAACTTGACGAAATGGACGAAAAAGAACATGCAGAAAGGAGACGTATAAAAAAGTCAATATCCCAAGAACAAAAGAAAAAACGACAAGCTTTAAGAGATATTGGGCTTCACAACATCGAAACTCTCGAGGCGGCAAGACCCGACAGAGTATACAATTTTGGAGTAATTTACAATGTTGATGTTTTATAAAATAAATCCACGCTCACCTACCTTTTCGGAATCATAGTGGGGAGATAACCGTATTATAATATTTATTACGAACAGTAATCGGCATGGCTGATTTAGAGGAGTTTTTTGGTCTCCGTACATTATCATTGTTTTTCCGTATATTACTTCTTCTAGTTTTTGGTACTTCTTGTCCTGGATAACTTATTCTTGGATAAACTAATGATGTTAATATTAGTGGTGCATTTCCTCCAATTCTTGATTCCAAAACAGATTTTAGACGTTGCATTTCGATTTCCTTATTAGATCTTGATTTTCTAGATTCTTTCAAAGCACTTTGCAGAGCATTTTGCAGCCTTCTTTCGTGCTCAGGAGTACTCTTATTAAAAGCATTTCTTAATGTTTTCGGATTTGGAAAGTGTTTTACATTCGCTATTGGGATTCCTGCAAGTTTTGGAATCATGAACGTTTGATGTGTTCGGTTGTGTAGCAGCTGTTCATGAGCAGCATTACCATTGCCTGTGATTTTCTTTTCAACAATTAACATTTAATATAAATGCAATATTTTAATTTGTAATTAGAACATTAGAATATACAAAATCCACATTCTTTTCTACGATGAGAAATGTGAATAGCGTCAAAATTTTCTTCTTCTACCCACTCGCCTTCTTTGTCGGTATAAAAAACCCTTATTTGTGGAAATCGTTTCAAAAGACCGCAACAATGCTTGCATGGTCTTGACATCTTATTTACAGGACTCTTACGAGTTATGTACAATCGTGGTTTTTTTATTCTTCTGTTGTGCGCAACAAAAAAAGAAACTGCAAGTTCTTCTGCGTGAACTGCGTATTTATTAAGAAACAAACCTTCCACTCTGGATCCATTCATCAAAACTGCAATATGTTTAGAAGTGCGTGTAAGTTCGAATTTCATGTCTTCAACAAGACTTATTATTTCGGAATATGTAAGCATTTCCGCTCTTATAATGAACTTAATATACCTTTTAAGTCATTTTGGTGATATTCTACTAAAAATATTCTACTAAACAACTTGCAGATTTTACTACCAGGGGGGTATTACATTCACCCTTAGAAGCCACTCTGCGTAGACGCGTGGACGCTTCTATGGTCGTCTAGATGCGCTCGTGATCGCGGTCGGGTTTGTGACAGCACAACAATAGATACACATGTGGAACCCCTAAACCCCGACCGCCTCAAACCCTCCTCAAAAGAAAGCGTCTTCCCGCCACTCCGGAAGGGCTTCAAAACACGGTATGTCGCGACACTGCACGCGGCCTCCCATAGTCGTCACCCACGTACCCTTCAAGAAAACAAAGGCGACCGTCATCTTGCTCCACGGCCTGTACAATGAAGGTTCCTCATTCTATCAACTTGCTGACGAGCTCGCGCAGATGGGCTGCAAGGTGGTAGCGCCGTCGGCACCGCTTCGGCATCTCCACTGGAGCACAGATAACGAACAAACATACGCCTGGTACGACTACTACACCAAACGGGATGGTGAAGACCAACATGACATCATCAATATCAGGCATTTACAACAAGAATGCGATTACATACTGGACATCGTACAAGAATATCACGCCGCTGAAACCAAACTCATCCTTGGTGGTTGCTCACAGGGAGGAACGCTCGTCTACCATATTGTTGCAACAGCCATGCTGCCACAACTCACAGCTGCCATGGTATCTCGATCGTGTTTCTTACACACACTTGTTCCAATTATCACGCCAGTGAACATCGACCTCCTGGTCTTCTCTGCAGGAGCAGACAAAGTGTACTGCCAAACTCTAAGGAAAGAAGCCCTCGACCACCTCACAGTCAACAACCACATCAACTTGACCCAGAAGTACAAAGCGGGTCTCCTACATGGATCGTCCAGCCAAACCGAACACACCAACTTTGTCGATTTCGTTAAAAAGTATTTATAATGAAAATGTATTGAGTCACTAATTATAACTCAAATTGTGCTTGCCGCAACCAGCAGACCTCCGAAACAAAACCCTATCAGTATTCGGGATGTTATATTCACACGCATCCTTTTCAATGTGTCATCATACATTATGAAAAAAACAGCAAGCCCAAACAAAAAAACTTTGAGTAATCCCTCAATAAGTTCAGGCATCTGATCATCTTTAAAAACCAAAATGAAATACAAAAGTGGAAGCAAAAATACAAAAATAGGTTTTTCATACTTTTCCTCAGTAACAAGAGGTATCTCAGGTCTTTTCAATCTAGAATTTAATCGTTCAAAATCATCTCGTGTCAAAACTATCTCTTTCCACCCAACACCACGAAGATCAACTTGAGCTGCGTCTTTTACTAAGCCGACTCCGCGAAGATTCGGTGGAGGAATCGGTGGAGGAAAATTTGGTGGAGGAAGATCCGGTGGAGGAAGATTCGATGGAGGAAGATTCGGTGGAGGACCCCCTCCCGGAAACTTCTCCGCTGGCGTGTTTACCAATTGACCTTTCATTTTTATTTGCATACAAATTTTCTTTCAAAATTTCAACCTGTTTTTCCAGTAATAACACCCTTTCCCTCAAAATAATCACCTCTTCACTACAATTGGATTCCAACTGATATTCAAGATTGTTTATCGTGTTGTCTCTTTGAGATAATTCTCGGCATAAATTCCATTCACCAAAGGAACACATCCTGTGATTTCCATCTATATCACCAAAAATGTGATTCTTAAAATTCGTATCATTTTTATCATCTGCATTGTTCCAACCACACGTACAATAAGAACGTAACATTCTATTAACACTATCACACTTTTTTATAAACCATATGAAAACGATTTTAGAACGGTTATAAAAATATAGCTATTTTTATACCGGCCGTGAAAGGAATCGGTGAATATTCAGAAGTTGTGACTACAATAATGATTTAGGGAAGACTGGAAAAGATAAAAAATCGGAATCAAAATGTGAACAGTCCTATTCAAATATTTCGTTGAAAAGAATGCTTGAACCCATTCCGAGGCCAAGTGCCGACCCTAGTATCATGATTGCGATTCCTAAATAATAATACAAACCTTGAGATCCATTCCTGTCCGCTTCATTTTTCAAACTTAATCCTAAAATAAACACAAAGATTGAAACAATCAATTGAGGTACAATTCCAAGAAAAGTGCCTGCACCTGATACAAACGAAACTTTGAATATATTTGCGTAAGAAATACTTGATTTACTTCTTTTTGATTTTGACTTTTTCATTATTATTAGGTGAACAAAATAAATATTCAAATGAGTTGCTTCATAAGAATTTATTTTAGCTTATTTACTTCATAAGATTTTTTTAGCTTATTTTCTTTTCATTTATTTCTGAAATTTTGGCAAAAGTAAGTTGTGACGTTCTAAAGCGAGCCTGGAGTATGTAAAATGCTAATAATGCAATAGCCCCTTGGTAAGGTTCTATGCCTCCTGTTAACAATGTAATAATGAACACTGAAAAAACTACTGTGAGAGCTATTATGGCATAATTCCTTGTATTTGCGTCAGATGATCTCAAGACTCTTTGATTGATTAAAAGCTCTGCTGAAAAAAAAGAAATGAATACTGTAGAAATAAAAACTAATTCAAAATAGATAATTCCAATAACATATATAACAGCAGCAAAGATCATCCAATATGGACTGTACAAATAGTAAGTATGTGCTAGTATGTATAAAGGTACTATCAAAAAGTCAAGATTTTTGTAAAGGTAATTAAATCCTTCTAGATCACCCAGTTTTACCATTATTAATTATCAAATATTTATTTCTGTGGCTTCTTCCCACGCTTTTTTGGGATTGTTTCGGTCATAACTGCGTCTAGTTCTTCTATGGCTGTCTCGACTTCCTTTTCGATAGCCTTAACATCTGGGGTGTCCTCAACAGTCTCTTGTGTATCCTCTTTGAGTTCATCACTTTCATCGATCTCTTCTAGAGGGGCATCCGGCCCCTCCTGGTCCTCACCCTCCTCTTCGTCCTCCTCTTCCTCGTCCTCCTCTTCACCATCATATTCTTCTTCTAATCTTCCGAACGATTCCTGTAATTGATCATTCAATTGCTTTACAGTTGATTGGGTGAGTTCTCTTTGCATTCGTGCAATACCTAGTGTTGATTGATCTATGCGGTCCAATACACGATGAAATTCCGACTTCATGAACCAGAAAATGTAGACTAGCATTGAAACAAGGATGGTCAGTATCATAGCTATCATAGCTCCTATACCATATTCTTTCAAAAATATAGTACAAAAATAGACGCTTTAAATAATTTTGTTTAACTATTGTAGATGTGTAGTGTAACAAAACCTTTACCAACTAATTTGAAATTTAAATACGAAAACAGGAAAATATCGATCTACAATGGTAACAAAGATGTAGTTGTCAAAAGTAAATTACTATCAAAGGGGACAGGTAGCAGATCATTTGTGTATAAGATTATCTGTAAAGGATCGAACGGTTTTTTTCCTGTGGTCGCCAAAATTCAGAAATCCAGGGGAAGCCGGTTGGCTGGATTGCAGTATGAGAAGATCATTTATTCTTTAATGACGAAAATAGTAGACTCTCGTGTGTGTCCGTTTCGTCTGAGAAGTTATGACATGTCTGAACCATCAACTGTGTTGATAACAGAGACTTTTGATAATATGATAGATTTGGGTGAGTTTTTGGATAATTTTGTTGAAAGTAGTAGTACATATCACATAGATGACTGTCGCAATCTTTTGATTCAAATTCTTTATGCAATTGAAGTGAATTATAGAGTGGGTATACGGCACAACGATTTACATGTTCACAATATCATGATTCAGTATTGTAAACGGGCGGATAGGAAGCTCGTGTACTTGAATCGAACTAAGACTATGAAGAGACCAATTTTTATGAACAATTGTTCATTTTTGGTAAAGTTATTTGATAATGATAGAGTTACAAAATTAAGAGCAAAGAACAAGAATATAAGTAACACTTACCAAGAAACTTATGATTCCAAGCCCGTTTTAAATCTTTTCCCGTGGCACGAACCTTCTGTTTACACAGAGAAGCTGGACTTGTTCAAAGTAATGCAGCATATAAGGGATGGTTCGAGGTCTAATTATTTAACAAGTTTAGTATATTCATTGAATGTGTCTCTTTCCAAATCAGAAAAGATGAAGAAATCTATTTTTCATGGGAAAAATAATTTCTTAAAATATCATTTAGTGACTGACCCATATGTAAGAAAAGAACCACTTGCTGCGCAATGTTCTGTTGCTAAATCCGGAAATGCATGTACAGTAGCAAATGTCCAGACTTCCATGCAATTTCCCAGTTGGTTAGACGACTTTAATTCTTCTGAGGAAGCATTAATGATGATTGCACAGTATCAAAATAAACCAAAAACAAAACCTTGGAAAGTGGGTGACATATCAAAATTGTACGTAAAATTGAAAATCGTTTAAGAGTTTTCTGTTATTAAAAACAAGCTTGAATGGTAACTTAAATGCAAAAAAATGGATATGAAATTTTTAAATCAGTAATACCTGTAAATGAGTGTAAACTGTTGAAGAATGAAATAGTGAAGTCTTCAGCACCTCATATGGCACACTCGGAATTGATGTGGAATTTGAGGACAGATAACAGAATAAAATCGATATTTGAGTACCTATGGAAAACAGACGATTTGATTGTTGGATTTGATGGTGTAAATCACAGATCAAAAAACCAGGGCGGCCTTGTGCTACCATGGCATATAGATCAAGATGAGAGCCATCCTGATGGTGTTCAATGTTATCAATCTTTTTTAGCAATCCAAAAATCCAACAAATCCACTGGTTCAATAAGTGTTTTACCTAGGTCTCATCTGTATCACAAGGCACTAGCAAATAGACTTGGTGATGGGTCAGGTGGCTGGGAGTATTTAGAGATACCAGATGATGATATAATTTTCAAACATTGCATGACTCCAATCGTTCCGTCACTTGATGTTGGGGATTTGTTCGTTTGGGATTCTAGAACGGCACATTGTGTTTTACCTCCCAAGGACACAAATTCCGAAAGGACTGTTGCGTATTTCTCATACGTACCTAAATCTTTCTGTACGCCAGAGGTATGTCAGGCTCGTTTACGAGCGTTTACAGATGGTATATCAACAACCCATTGGCCACACAGATTTGTTGACAGAGGTGACCCCAGGTGCAATGGTCAAAAATTGTTCAACATAGACAGGTTGAATCTGATATAGTTACGTAATATAAAAATATTTTTCTCCAAAAAATGATTGTGTATAATAGAATGAAAGATACTCTTTTTTGGAATAATTTGCATAACCAACTACGGATAGCTCAGGGTGTTCCACAACCGGTGCCTGTGTATCCAACTATAAATTCAACTGCACAGGAAATATTGGATTTCACAACAGACACAATATTTCATGTCGCAAACCAATCTGCTTCAAAAGAAGCTGTTCATTTGTATGTTTCTAGTCCAGTGGAATGTACCATTTTCGTTAGGGTGATATCTTCATCTATGCTTACAGCAAATGCCACCAAAACTCGGTTGACGAGCTGGCCAACAACAGTTGATGCCATGATTTTCAGGATTAGATCGAATCAGCCATCACCCATACCCATTCTTCAGGGCTACTCCATAAGCAATGGGGCAGCGGTGTCGCTGATGACATCAGTACCTGGAGCAAAAGCCTTTGGCTTTATTGTGAAAGAGTAGAAAACAAAGTCTTTAAATATATGGATTGACCATTGACAGCACCTTCGGCCTGAATACGTCAAGTCGTATTTTTCCTTGTGGTGCTCGCACAACACCGATCGTGTCCAGAAACCCTCGAAGTCGCACCATGGACCATCAGTACGTCCAGCTAGCGGTCCTCACGCACATGCAAGTCTCGCTTGGCGGTGACCTGCGCGACCTCTACGAGTCAGGCATGACGACCAGGACACCGACCACACAGACAACAATCCTTCCAAAAACAGCCTGGAGAACCTGCATTGGGCGAGTCGGAGCGAGCCGATAAAGCACTCGTATTGTTTAAGATCTGTGACCCTGTGACGGTGCCTCAAGAGGTGGTGAAGAAGGCAACAACAAACTCAGTCTGTTAGCAAGATATAAAACAGTAAAAAAAATCGCTGTGCCTGCTCCGAACTCTAATCTGTTGTCATATATCCAGTCGCTAATTGGCGATGGATTTTTTGGTGGTTCATGAATTTTTATCTTTTTCTTTTTGTGACTTGGTTTGTGCTCGGGGAATTCCGGGAGTTCTGTGAGTTGTCTACGGGGTGGTGAAACGGATCCTATATTTTTCGTTGGAAAGTCGAACTGTACAGTTGAGTCTCCCAACACTGTCAGTTCTATTTGCATGGTGTGGTCTCTTTCCGCTATGTAGGCATAGCCCATGTTGTCCACGAGTTCTATTTGTAAGTGATCTAAGCTGATTGGATCAAATAGAGGCATTTTATTAGTTGTGTTGTTTTCAAAGACCGCAAAAGTATCTGATGAGGACGATTCGTCAAAATCCTCTTGCGTGTTTGATTGTGTGGTTGTAGTCATAGAAGAAGAGTATGATACATTATGTTTTGCAAGGTCAATTCTTGCGAAAACCTCATTGTGAATCGTACTGTTGGTTATTAAAGCTGAATTTGGTATATTCTTTATGATTATATCTACATACCGTCTTGGCGAGAGATTGATTTGCTGAAACTGAAGTTCGAATATACTTGAGAAATTAAGTGTAGATCTACCTATGATAGTGTTGTCTGCGTTGGCAGTGGACGGTGGTGAATTTATAGTGTGCTTGGTCATCTTGTAGAGATGAGTATCATAGCTGGCGGGGGGGGTGGCAACTGCCCAATTGCTCGACTGAGTGGATCGTAGACCTAGCTGATGCAGTACGTCATGTGCTCCGGGTTCTCTGCTGAAATAAATATTCATATCATCATTGTTGTTGAATGTTCTAAAATAAAGTGTCCATTTACCCCGTGCTTCTTTGTAGACCGACCAACCGTTTGTGTCCGTGTTCGTATTATTCCAGTCGTAGTAGTACTGCAGGTTGTCGTTCACCCCACTGGTCACTGTAGCAAAAGCTTCAAATATCTCTCCAATAATCATTGAAGATGTGGGGTAATAACCAGGTTTCAAAAGTATTCTATGAGATTCTGCAACAGATAAACTAAGTGTGAGAGGAAATGATATATTCCATCTTTTCTTTTCAGATGTTACTAACATTGCATAATCATTTTCAAAAGAAGTACTGTTGGGAAACTCGGATGATGAAATTAACAACTGGTTACCATTTGTAGAACTTATTTCGTACTTACAAATGACTGTATCAGGCTCTGAAACTTGAAGTAGTCCTCTTTGTAGTTCAGTGTAGCGAGTGTTACTCAATCTGGTAACATTTGTAGTCAATACTAGACTAGAACTCAAATCGCTTACATATTGTACAAGATCACTTTCGGACTGTAGTGTTCTAATTACTGTTGAAGTTGGTGTTACATGTAAGTTAAGTATGTTGATGCCCGGTATGATGTTATCATGTACTTTGGGTATAGTGGCTTTGTTTATACGTAATCCTACGACATCTTTTACAATTTTTGCTTTTTTCTTATCATATGAATTAAAGAAAATGTTGTACTTGTTCACAGACTCATCTGACCTTCTAAATGCACTATCCACATGGATCACTCTAGAATCTAACGCTCTTGGTATTTTTCTATCCATTTATGTTTATAGTGAATTTAATATTGCGGATTAAAGACAAGACTTTATTTGATAGACAATATTAAAATGGAATCATTGAAAGAAGAAGTTATTAGGGTCCACGGGTGCAAAGAGGAAGTTGTTATGGAAAATGAGTCTTATTGTGTTTCGCTGCTTCAGTTTACAAATCCTAGGGCTTTTATGATATGTAGCACCGAAACGAAGCGTAATTGTAGTACACAAGACATTAAAGAAATCTTCACCTGTATGACGGAATTCATAAAGAACAACTCTGAGCTCTCTCCGTGCTACTCTTTTATCGATGTCACAAAGACTGACGTATTTACGATACAACTACTAAGCACCGCTGCGGATACCTTTAAGAATTGCAAGTCCTTTTTGGAGACGCGGCTTATAGGAACCGTGATGAAGGTGGATGATGAAATCTTCAATAACGGATTCTTGAGTAAAGCGCTCCAACGTCTCTACACTCCTGTACGCCCAGTCAAGTGGTATCGAAAGCCCGGCGACGGTTCAGGCTTCATCACTGAGTGGGAGGAAAAGCTAGGGGGTATTATGTGATATTCAGTGATTGAGACCTTGGAGACTGCCGACAACACCAAGAAGTTCTTGCTGCAACACGTACATATGTGCGGGGGCGAGTTCTGGAATATCTTCCTACGGCCCATTCATGAAACTCCTCAAGGAGCACGATCGCGTCTACAACCGTCCCACTCTGCCACCAGGCTGCGGCGCTTCTGCTGCGTGAACTAACCCTAATCCACGGAGGGTGGCAATGGGATCCACGGGGTGATGGTGCCTAGCGCATGCTCAGGTATAGACAATTGAATCTTTGAGAATGACGCCTTCATGGTCTCGTAGTCAGCTTGAGTTCGCACTTCATGTGAGGGCGTTGCCCATATAGGAACGAAATAAGAAACGTGTGACCCAACTAGCTTGTAAAGTCCCAACGCACCAATATATGTGACAAACCTTTTAGAATCACTTGATTCTCCAATTGCGTTTAAGGACATGAAGTCACAGTTCGAAATCGTATTGGTGATGACTGTAGCGAGTGTGCGTTGACTGTAGTGTAACAATGGTTTGAGTTCGAGTCCTTCAATATTTATCGTTTCGCCTTGTTCCAGCGCAATGCTTTTGTCCTTCGGAATGTGAGTGATTCCCTTCAGGTCGTTAGCACGCGTAAGCAAAAACCTCAGATCACAAGCTCCAATATTGTAAAGTCCATATATGTGAGCGAAAACCCAGCCTGATACAGCGGGAATCTGATTTACTCTGTCTACGAAGTTGTCCGAAAGCTGGCAAGTATCATGAATGTAAATGTATGTTGCGGATTTGAAGTCGTTCTCTCTGAACATGCCAACATTGAATGCCCGTTCAAATCCCAAAAATGCATTATTATCTGAAAGATTCTCTTTTATTGATATGACCCATTTCTTGTCAGACAGTTGCAAGCAAGCAAAATCAGATGCACCGCCATAAACAATGACACTAGTAAAATCGTTGGCATATAATTCATTAGATAGTCTTTGAGCATTTTTTACATATTTGGAAGAATTGAAAGAGTTTATTAGGAATACCTTCATTTTATTCACTGTAAACCTCTATCTTTAATACACGGAAGCAAAGAAATAAAAATGTAACCCTAGATTAGTACATGCCGGGATTGGCAAATTATAGGAGTGGTCTTAAATTGCTTTCAAATTACAACAATGTAGAAAACTTTTCAAAGGAGCAATTCGGATACCTGGGTGAACCATTGATAGTTAGTGATAGCATACTTGATGCAATTATTGTGCATCACATGAATAGTAATAACACCAATTATGTGAAGAGCGCACCTCAAATACCCAATGGGGCCCCCATGGCGGATTTTATTTACGAGGACGTTATGCTCAGAGCTGAAGAAATAGTTCAACGTTACCTTTGTGGAGAAGACGAACTACTGGCTACTCGTAGTCAAATGAGTAGAATGATCTTGAAACATCTGAAAAAATACCACGGATTATTGAAATCGACATCAAAAGAAGCCAAACTGGCTCTCAACAAAGAGAGGAAACGAAGAATGATATTCACAAACGCCAGCAGCAACCTGTCACTCTCAAACGTGAGCAATATGGTGACGCTCAAAAAGGAAATTGAGAAAAAGGAACGTGAGCTTTTGAGACTTAATAGTACTACAAATAAAAATAGGGGCAGAAAACAACAATTAAATACAATTCTAGAACAATTGAAGAGAAGAAAGAAGGAAGTGTCTAACGAACTCAAGAGAGTGGCCCCAGAGAAAAGAAGCAGAGCGCAAATAGAAGCTTTGAACGACACGGGACGAACAACTTACTCAAGCCTCTTAGTAAATACATACGCACGTCTGCACTCTTCAACTCAAAACTTGATATCACCTGTATATCAGATGAAGGGGGCCGCTACCAGTGTATTCAATTATGATGAAGCAACGACAGACTATACTTGTTCGTCTTATCCGAAGATTACGGACAGCAACACCGCTCATCTTGTGTTCTCATCGCACGCATTTGCACCACAACTCGCCCCTGCCCCCCGGCCTGCTGCTGGTGCTAAAAATGCAGCCAGATTTAATGCAAGCCAGAGACAGAATCAACCCAAAAAACATTACTTTTTGTTGCAATGTGAAGATACACGGGTGGTTTCGACTAGTGCATCGGATTTTGACGAGTGGAAATCAGATCCAAGGGCCTCAAAGTTAGTACCCTTTCAAGGGGTAGTGGAGTCGTTGAACAGAAAGCAGATCCCTTTTAGGACAGTTTTCGGAGATAGACTAGTAAAGCGTAGACTGGTTCTACACTCTTTTGTTGAACGTTTGAATGCGGCATTGTACTTAAATTATACGAGAAACAATACTAGATCAGAATTACATCCCCTCTATAACAGATTCTCTGGACTCTTCCTGGAAAACATGAACAAAGAAGTGAATAACAATAATGGTAGTAATTCGATCGTTTCAAACGAAGAGAAAAACAAAGCATTAAAACAAAAATATGGAGTATTTTACATAAAAGATCCAACAGGGGGGGCAGGAGGAAGAGCACGACTAAGAAAACGGGGTGTTTTTGCTACACTAGATCCAGTAAGAACTGTTTTAACTCCAGATCATGTCCGAAAATTAGTTAAAGATGCTAAAATACCTGAGGCACAATTCAGAAAACAAGACGATGGAACATATCGAGTCATAGCAAGTATTGAATTCGCAATTCCGGGGAGTCCAACATTCGCTTCAATTACTGATATAAATGATCAATGGAAGAAAAGATCTTCATCAATATTGTTTTCCCTTATTAATAAGGGTAAGAACAGAAATATTGGTAATGTGAACACCTCTACGGACGACTTACTGTGGAATCAGCAGTTGAGATCTTTTGGGACAAGTGGTGCACAAGAATACTGGATTCAATTAGTGAGAGAAATGTACGATAACCGACGAGTGGAGAATATGCGCAGCAAATTACGAATTGTGAATAGTAAACAAAAGAAAAACACACCCTTGAAACCTCAGGAAGTTTTGACTAAGTTCAAAGATCTGGGCCTTGGAGACAATTTGGGTGTGACGTGTTATGGTTATGCGTGCAACCCTCGAGATCCGTCTGCTCCGTGGAGTACAAGCTATCACCGCCTGGGTCGCTCGTGGTTCTGTTCTGATATCAACAAAGACGCGTTTCAGTTGCCGTTCGGGTGTTACAGTGACAAATGCGCCCCTCCAGCCCTCCCAGTGTCACATCCAAATTATCATTCGAGCAATGGCGGCACCGAGCCGTCACGAATCAAGGGTGATTTAGAGCTTGTCGCGGTCAATAACATATGTACAACCGTTTTACAACCCGAGGCAAAAAATGGTACTCAAGGAAGATACGGTCACATAAAAACTGCATATAAGGGACAGAGAATTGGAAAAATGTCACCATCGGAGGCCTTTGGTGTTTTTACATCAATCAGACAAGCAACTGGGTATGATGATGATCCCACTACATCCCCATACCAAATTAGGTGGGGAATAACAGATAGTGGTGCAAAGATGAATCCACGGATAACCATAAATAAACCGCACCAGTACCCATCAGCTGACGTTAATTTTAGGATTCAAATAGTTACCGGACCGAAATTGGAGTATAGTGTCTTGATGTCCAGAAAGACCTTGAATATAAACAAGCCTGTAGATGGTGCGTTTGATAATGTTCTGAATGCTGCACTGAACATCCCACCAGATTCGAAACCCAAAAATAAACACGAAAACTTGTCAAATAACCTTTTGTCCAAGAAGAACTCTGAGAACATATACAATGTAAATAAATTGAAAAATCAAAATGTCAGACACAAAGAGTTGAGAAAACATTTACTAGGCGTTTCAAACGAGTGGAATTCATCAACTTTGGGACCTAAAAAAGTGACAGGTCTGAACTTAGATTATTCAAAATTAAAGCATATGGGGGCAGGTCTAAAACGTAGTTCAAAAGATGTACAAATGGATACAGAGACGTTGGATGACAATTTTATGATGCTTGATGGTGATATATTCACTGCATGTGGCAGAAAAGTCGACTACTTGCTACACGGAGGGAGTGAGAGGGCGCTAGGACTTTCCAAAAAATTTGTTGATGGACCAACTAAACCAGTAATTCCTTTGATCTTGCCCCTAAACCCTGGTCATGGCTCCTACAATCAGTTAAAGAAACGTGCCAGGATTATGTTCAACAATTTACTGGAAGACTCTACCGGAGGCGTGGCCGGGCTGGTACAACGACAAATGGAAAATGTTTGCATTCCTATATTCAAGAGCGGGTCATTGTTGAAAGGAACACATTTCAATGATTTGATGGACAGATTTCTGTCTGCTGTTGGTGATTTACAATCAAAGGGTGAAAATTTAGAATTGAAGTTGAAATCCCCTAAATTATACAACATCATGAAATGTATTCAATTTTATCTGTATTTGCACGTGGGATTAACCACTCAAGAAGCGCTCACTGAAATAGCTAAATACCAGGCGAGAAGAAACACCAAGGCAATCCAACAGGATATGTTTTTGTTATCAACAAAGCTACGCCTCCTAGGCAATACGGGACCTATGCCCAAAAAGATGTTCCAAAAAATTGTGAGACAGTATCTAATGACATCCAAAAACAATGCTTATCTGCAACCGGAGGAGGTTCAGAGCGAAATAGAAGAATTGACTAACAAACTTACGTCTTTCAAGGTCTTTGGAAGAAGATTCGCTAGACAGAGCTTTTTGCCCAGTTTCCTGGGTGGTGTGCAGAAGGCCAATAAGAAAATGGGCATCCCCAGCCCCGGCTTCAATAAGAACCTGAAAGGAAGTGGTACATCATTCGAAAACCTTGCAGACTCCGCTAAGAACCCGATACGCACAATAAAAAAACTCACGAAACCCCCAGTCGGTCAAAAAGAGAAGGCGATGATAGGATCGGGTGGTAACAATCGAGCCATAAAGAATACTAACATCAGGATGTCACCAGGGAGCAAAGTGCAGCAGAACGCCCGTAGACGGGGTGCAAATACCGCACGTCGCGTTCAAAACGCAATGAGACCGTGGAATCCGAGCATCAGGAATCGGGCATACTCTCCTATTAGCTTCGCGAAGCAATTTGCATCTCAATTGGCGCAGTGAGTTTCCCTTAGTCTTTTGCTACTTTTTGCAAACATCTTGAAACATTTGTTTTATTTTTTCCTAGAAGCATCATTAACTGTTACCTCGGACACTATAGTTACACGATTGTCCTCAACTCCCCTTACTCCATTCACAGTACCAAAGTATACTCTGCCATTGCACACTGGTGCGTAGCCGAGCCACCCCTTAGAAGGGGAGGGGGAAGTCCGGCAGCTCCACTTCAGTGGTGACGTCGGAGGTGGTGGGGGAGACGGTGGCGAGGGTGTCAGCCTCCGTGACATCGTAGACGACGATCTTGTTCAGGGTCAA
>Ga0209716_1001146_pt1 | contig 20881 bp, 33 predicted proteins | sample COGITO_mtgs_1205_FD_184811 | JGI IMG/M metagenome (GOLD analysis project Ga0209716, IMG submission 184811) | Pelagic marine microbial communities from North Sea - COGITO_mtgs_120531 (SPAdes) (version 2) | ecosystem: Environmental > Aquatic > Marine > Epipelagic ...
GCTAGTGTTTGCTCACCTTCTGCGCCTGGCATTACACCTAGGTCATCACCAAATGCAACACCTAAGCCTGCTACAGTTGTACCAACTGTCCATGTGTCTAAGTCGATTGCGCTACCATCTTGGCCTACAAAGTTTAGATCGACTGTTGCCAATCCACCCATATCTACACCTAGGTCTAGATTCATTGTTCCGCCCCACTTGTCGTTTGCTGTTTCAGCAAAGTCTAGTGACACTTCACCTGATAGTACAGGTGTCGCTACTGGAGCTGCTGTGTCTTCAGCAAATGCTGCTGTTGAAATAGCCATAGCGGCTACTGTTGTAATAAATACATTACGCATATTTTTAGTTCCTTTTTAATATGTATACATAGTAAAGGGCAGCATGGTCGCTGCCCTTTCACTGTTTTATTTATAACTACTTGCTGTAGATTTTATGTTTTTGAAACCTATGTTTTCTAAATTGTTGTAAATGTGCAACGGTTCTGTTGCTAGGTCCGTTGCCAACCCCCACTTACCTAATTAGGCAGCTAAAGCCATTTCTGGCGCACGATTGTCATTTGCAATTGTGTTGTTTGTTCGCGGTAACGGCGCTTACATCCCGGTAACTCCACTTCACTTTCACACCTGTCGATCCTATTTCAGCCCCATCAAAAACACTTGAAACTTCTCCATAGCATCAGGTAGCTAAATCCTTATCTACTTCATCGAATATAGGTCGTCACCTATCAAGTGCTTATGGTGGAGCTGCCGGGTACCGCCCCCGGGTCCAGTATGAGTCTACGTTGCTTCAACGTTACACACTATTTATACAGCCTTTTTATAATGATGTCAACCACTCTTTTACTTAATACTACCTCATAATGGTTTCTATCTATTTCTGTGTAGTCTATGTCATCTCTACACATCATACTTGAACGTGTAACAATGCCGTCATTAGTTCCATTGATCCAAGGTACATCACCTACTGTGGTGACAACTTGTATCCAAGGACATTGTATACTGAGCTTTTTACTGTTACGTATAAAACTGCTGTTTGGAGAAATGTCTTTGAATAGTTGATAATGTGGATTAAATATTGATCCCCATGATGCTAGTTCACTACCATTAAATGGTGTTGCTAAACTTACTACGCCTTGTATTGCTGTACCAAACTCTGATTGTAAATAGGTTGCATATACACCTCCAAGACTGTGTGCTACTATAACAAAAGGCCCATCGATGTTTTCAAGTATAGCATACATCTCTTCAAGATTGTCTTTTGCAAGAGATTCTTTATCGTAATTTAAATAGATAGGATCTTTAGTACGTGTTGATTTTTGTATGAACGCAAAACTACGCTCACTGGCTGTGGCGCCGTGAATATAAACTGTTTTCATATGTTATTTATAGAGTTACCAGCGTTGTTCTTTTATTTTTTTAGAGTGTTTTGTAGACCTAATAGCATTCATTATTCTAAGAAACTGATTTGATTTAGCATTTGAATGCCATCCGTTCTTTGTGTCAAATGTTTTTGCATACTCACATGCTTCTGTAAACTTTGCTGAAACTATTTTTTCTAAACATTTTAAATCGTCGTCACTGAGTGACTCTATTCCGTTCATTGGCATTATGAAATCTCCTATTATATGCTTGTTCAAACCCTTCTTCATATTCCCATAGCGGAGCCCCATTGCACCCGTCAACCCAAAGTCTTTTAAAATAACTATCTGCTGATGATAACGCTGTATCATCACTTTCTGCAATATGTCCTTTAACTAACCAAAATAATCTATATGCTTCTTTGTGTGTCATGCTGTATTTACAACCTAAAAGCAGTTAGAGCGCTAACATACTACCAAAATCCCATAGTCTTTCCATTACCTGCTATAATCATAAAACATGTTAGTACATGCAATACAATCCAAAAGGTACGAAAAGCCAAAGCCTTCTTTACATCATCTTGTGTAATAGGAAGAAACTCTGGCTTGTCGTCGTCACTTATGCCGATAGGCATGCCAACGGTTCTAGCCCATAATTTAAGCCATCGCCGTTGTCCTTGCATTACATATCGTTCTTTTTGTCTTGTATTTCTTTACGGCGTTCTTTTGTAAGTTTACCAAGATCGCCTAATGCTTTACGAGCTCTAGCTGCCGCAGCCTTAACGCCTTTTTCTTCAAACGTTGCATGTTCTGCTAGATAGTTGTTGTATGCTTGTACAATTTCGTCGTGATTTGTCATGTTTCTCTCCTTTTAAATAATTAACCTATATAAACTGTAGATGCACTTCCTGTTATACTGCCTGCATCACACGCATCAGTTCTACGTGCTGCTTTTTTATTAGCAATATAAACTGTACCACTAGATCCACTTATAGGTGCAGTGTGCGGAGCACAATCATCACCTGAAGTTATATCATGTGAAACAGTACGGTCTGTAATTCTACACGCTAATAGATTTTCAATATAGACTGTTGATTGGCCAGGTGTTGCTAATGTTGTAGTGCCGTCACAACCGTGACCTGTTGCTACTGCATCTGTTTTTCTAGCCGCTAGTGGCATTAAAGTGACACTCCTGTAGTGCTTTTTGTATATTGTTTAGCCATTTCGCTATCAGTCTTATGTACAAAAACAACTGTGCTTTTATTTATTTTAACCTTAGCATCTGCTGCAATAGTAAATGCAAATGGAGATAATCCCATGCCTTGTTCTGTTGCAATTAATGCTAGTGGTTTATATAAAGTCACATGAGTGTCATTTTCGTCTTCTAGACGTGCTACAATTTCTGAGCTATCAGTAAGTTTTAATGTTACTGTGTCTAAATTTTTGTATGGTGTTTCAATTAACATTATAGTGTGTGTCCTGTTCCGTTGTAGCCTGTTTCTTCTAAGTAAGTACCTAACTGATCCTTACCGCCTATTGATGTTCCATTAACTTTAATCTGTGGGAAAGTACGTGCTCCGGGGAACATTTCTAGTACTTCCTCACGAGTAAAGTCTGTGTCTAGTTGAAAATATTTGTATTCTAATTCACGCTGTTCGCAAAGCCGCTTTGCTTGATCACAATGCGGACATGCTGGTTTACCATAAATTTCAATCATAAACTGAATCCTTTAATCGAATCTGTTGTTACATCTTGTTTGATGCCGCCGATTACATAAGACTCTACTTCTGTCTCTTGTGGTGCAACCTGTAAGCCTGAGCTAGACAACCAATGCTGTGTCCAAGGTAGTGGGTTAGTGTTTACAGGCTGATCAAAAATTGCTTGCATACCCAGCGCCTTTAATCTGCGGTTTGCAATATACTCTACGTATTGGTTAAGCAATGTTGTGTTTAGTCCAATCATCGAACCGTCTTTAAACAAGTACTCTGCCCAATCCTTTTCTTCAGCTACACACTCGCGCCACAGTTCATACACTTCTTCTTGACACTCTTTAGCAACTTCGGCCATTTCTGGATCGTCCTTGCCTTGAGCCCAAAGTTTTAAAATATGTGTACTAAGTGCTAAATGCTGTGCTTCGTCCCTAGCAATCAATGAAATAATCTTTGCAGACCCTTCCATTAGTTTAAGCTCGCCAAAGCCAAATGTACATGCAAATGACACATAGAAACGCAAGCCTTCTAGAATGTTAACAGTCATCATTGCAAGATACAGTTTCTTCTTAACATCACGCATTGAGCCTTCACCACGGTGTGTGTAAGCATCAGCTGCTTCTGTAAATGCATCATAGTGTTTGGTAACACTTGTTGCACGAGCAATGATCTTTTCATCATCTAGAATAGTGTCAAACACTTCTGCAGGGTCAGCATACACGTTCTTCATAATATGTGTGTAGCTACGTGAGTGGATTGTTTCAAAGAAGTCCCAAGTAACAATACAGCCTTCCAGTTCAGGAAGTGAAACATGCGGCAAAAATGCTAGGCATGGACCACGTCCTTGGACACTGTCAAGTAGTGTTTGGTATTTCAAGTTAGCAGTAAAAATATGTTTCTGCTCTGGACGGAAGTTAGCAAAGTCCGCTCTATCTTTTTGTAGACTTACTTCTTCCGGGCGCCAAAAGTAACCAAGCATAGTTTGGTTAAGTTTGTCAAACACAGGGAAACGAAATGTATCGTAACGCTGTGTGTTCTGATCTTCACCGAAGAACATGTTCTGTTTCGTGAAGTCTACTTTTTCTTTATTGAATACGGTCTTTGCCATTTATCTCTCTCTATTACCGACATGTACTATTATTATACATGATTATTATCTACTGTCAACCTTAAATTGCACATGCTTCGCAAGCTTCATCATCTTCGGTGCCTAAGTTATATGGCTGCACTTCGGGCTGATTGTCGTGCCATCCTATTGAATGTGCTGGCTCATCTTCTAACTCACTTGGATCAGTCTTGTAATCATAAGTGTTCTGATAGTATGAAGTCTTCCAACCATACTTATAAGTGTTTAACAAATCTTGTATCATAACACTCATCGGAACTTCATTGTTCTCGTAGTGTGTTGGATTGTATGACCAATTGCCACTAATGGCTTGATCAAAGAACTTTTGCATTACCGCAACAACGTTGATGTAACCTTCGTTGCTAGGCATGTCCCACAACAAGGTGTAGTGCGACTTAAGGCTTTGATATTGTGGAACAATCTGTTTAAGAGGCCCTTTCTTTGACTTCTTAACGGACAAGTATCCTCTAGGTGGCTCGATTCCGTTTGTTGCGTTCGACACAACGGAACTGCTCTCCGAAGGCATTTGTGCGGACAAAGTGCTGTGCCTAAGTCCGAATTCCAATATGTCTTTCCTAAGAGATGCCCAATCATAATTAAGTTTGTTTTCCACCAATGTATCAACGTCCTTCTTATATGTATCAATAGGAAGAATCCCGTCTGAGTATTTAGTGCGATTAAAGTACTCACAAGCGCCTCTCTCCTGCGCTATTTTGTTGCTGGCTTTGAGCAAGTAATACTGGAATGCTTCTGTTAAGTCATGTACTAAGTTCCATGCTTCTTGATCTGCATAGTTTACTTTATTCTTCGCAAGGTAATGCGCTAGACCAATGTAACCTACGCCCAATGAACGACGAGCTTTGGTTGAAATTTCTGCTGCTTTGATTGGGTAACGCTGATAGTCGATTATTTCTTCAAGTGCTCTTACTGCTAGTTCACATAGTTCTTCTAAATCGTCTAAGTTCTTTAGTGTACCTACGTTGATAGCACTCAAAATACACAATGCAATTTCGCCTTCTTCATCATCAATATGTTCTAATGGCTTAGTTGGCAATGTTATTTCTTGACACAAGTTACTCATGTACACTGTATCTTTGAATGAGCTGTGTGTATTGCAGTGATCAACATTCATAATATAAATGCGTCCTGTTTCAGCACGTTCTTTGATCAACGCACTAAACAACTCCATAGCCGGAATAGTTTTCTTCTTGATGCTGTATGCACGTTCGTACTTTTCATATAGTTCTTGGAACACTGCTGGATCACCAAAGTATGCTTCATACAATCCTGGCACGTCGTGGGGGCTAAACAATGTAATGTCGCCGCCGCTGAGCAACCTTTCGTACATTGTCTTGTTAAGTTGAATCGAATAGTCTAGCTTGCGTACACGGTTGTCTTCTGTGCCTTTGTTATTTTTAAGTACAAGAATGTCTTCAATTTCTTGATGCCAAAACGGGAAGTGTGTAGTTGCACTACCGCCACGTACACCATTCTGTGTACAACAACGCACTGTACTTTCAAACTTCTTTAGGAACGGAATGATACCTGTGTGCGCTACTTCTCCACCTCTGATTCTTGAGTTGACACCTCTGATGCGTCCTGCATTGATGCCGATACCTGCTCGTTGTGCAGTGTATCTACCAATCGACATATCACTAGCGAAGATACTATCAAGGGTGTCGTTGCTATCAACAAGGACGCACGAAGCAAACTGTCGCACAGGTGTTCTGACGCCTGCCATGACTGGCGTTGGGATATTGATTTTAAAAAGTGAGGTCGCATCATAATATCTCCTTACATAATGTAATCTTTCCTCTTTAGGATATTGTGCAAATAATGTAGCAGCAATCATCATGTACATGAACTGGGGAGTCTCAAATATTTGTCCTGATGAACGATCCTGAACAAGGTATTTGTCTACTACTTGACGTAGGCCAGCATAAGTATAGTTTTCATCACGCTTGTGTTTAATGTATCCATCGAGCATCTCAATTTCATCTTCATTATACATATCAAGTATAGATGGATCATATAATCCACGTTCGATATTGTTGCTTAACATATCACCTAAAGAAATATGATTGTATTGACCAAAAACATCTTTATATAGTCCATAGGACAATAATCGTGCCGCTGCATATTGATAATTAGGAGCATCTAAACTAATAAGATCATTTGCACTACGCACTAATACTTCTTGTATTTCGGCTGTACTCATACCGTCATAAAACTGCAAGTTAGCATTCATTTCAATTTGACTGCTACTTACTCCAGCTAGTCCTTTACATGCTTCTTCAACTACGAAATGTATTTTATCGATGTTGAGTAATTCTTTATCGCCGTTTCTTTTGATGATATGGATACCGTTGGCCATATGACACTCCTCTTTCTATTTGTTAAGTTATTTGATATTTATTGTATTTTAGGCATTGGATATTTAATCTGAGTTTCGATTGTTTTTGGTAATTCATAGTCACTAATGTGTCTAAGTTTATCATATCCTATAACCCTGTCTTGTATGTGAAGTAGATAAAAATCAATTGCTTTTTCTTTATCTATACTGATATGTATCTCAAAGTCAACCTCTTTAAAGCGTTCAGTTAACTGTAAAGAATAACACTGACCTAATACGATACAGAACTCACAGTATTGGTTCTCCTGTATTAACTGCCACGGCGTTGGCCAGATGTTTTTGTTATAAGGATCCGTGTGGATACTAACTGTAGGAGCCTGACCGTACTTAGCTACTACATCTTGTAATGGATCGTTACTATCTTCAAGTAATTGACGGAAAGCAGACCAAGATTGTAGCCTGTCCTCATATTTTTGATTAAACATTAATTCACATATGTTAGTTTAAAGTTAAAATTTGCACCTTCGTAGGTTGCACCTACTCTTTCGTCTAGTTGATTTTGAAATGTTATTATTGCTGTATTAATATTAGCATCATATCGTGTAAAGAACCTCAGTTTTGGTAAAGTAGTTACACCATCTAATGCACTAGCACCTACAATATTATGGTCGTCTTCTAAGTATATACTATTATCTGTTGAATTATATGTTAGTACCATTCGTCCGTTGCGTCTTGCAGTTTCAGCCTGTGAATTATAGTCATAATCAATAATCACTGTACGGTCTGCGTCTGCTGGTAATCTAATAAAGTCAACTTTTGATACAGATGATAAATTTTCAATTAAAAATTTATGTATGTTACGTCTTTGAGTATGACGTCCTGGACCACTTACTTCTGGCTTATAGTCAATATTTTGATACGTTATTGTATCACCTGCACTATCAGTTCTACTAAACCAATCTTGTGTGCTTTCGTTATTAGGCGTTGTAAATTTAATTACTGGATGTGCTTGATTAAGTTCGCTACCACCATTGTTACCACATGCAATAAAAGTGTTTTCGTTACTTCTATTGTTACTGCCTTTATCGACTAGTATTGCTTCTAAGTTTATATTTTCAAAATTACTGTGTTCAATTAATGCATTCTGTGGACCGTTAGTACTACCATCTACACTTAGAATTGCTTGTCCAAATATAATACCTCTACTATGCGTATGGAACGAACATTTGTTACAATGTATGTTATGTACATCATAATTAGATAATATACCTACGTTAGTATTTTTAAACTCTACATCAATTAATGACAAATGTTTAGTGCTAGTATTATTTTCTGCTGTAACAACAAGTGCTGCCTTTGTAGGATATAGCGGATCGTTCATTGCCCAAATACCATGTAGTCCCATATTTGTTAATGTGCAATCTAAGGGTGCATCACACTGCACTAGGGTACAATCGTTTATCAATGACTTTACAGTAAAGCCTTCTAATCTAATATTACGTGGACGATTACTAGCTGTTGTAGTCGTTAAACCTGCGCCTGTTACACTTGTATATGCAGAGGCAGCAGCTGACATTGCCCAGTCAATTGACACTTGAGCACCACCATTGTTTACATCATAGGAGTTAATCATTTGAAAAGCAACATCAGCTGTTGATTCAAACTTAGTGTTATTCTTGCCTGCACCGCATATAGTGGTGTTGCTCGGAATATAAATTGTACTTGAAAGAGTATATATTCCTGGCTTTAAATATAGTGTAACTCTTTTTGCTGTTGATGTGTTTTGAATATCGCTAGGAAATAATTGTAGTAATGCGTTCTGTAGTTCACGTGTACAATTTGTTCCAGGAATAACGCCAAAGTCCTCAGCATTTACAAAGTCGTCCATTTTAGATTGTAGTGTACGTTGTATAGGATTATTACTGTCTTTGCCCGTTGTTATAGTTGGATCGGCTGTTTTGTATTCGTAATCATTTGCAAAGTCAAAAATGTTTTCGTTTTCTGTTAATATTTTTGTATTACCAACAGCAGGTGCACCTTCACTTACGCTACCGTTACCAATGTAAAGTTCTTGACTATCTACTGCCCAGCCTATTTCTCCGCTTGCTAATTGAGGTATTCCTGTTCCTTGATTCTTTTGTCCTCTGCGAACTTGAATACGTGATATTTGTACTACAGCCATTTCAATCTCCTATAACATATTTATGCGTTGAACACTAATGTAATTCTTCCAGTGTCGCTATTGTTTACAGAAACTTGGTGATGTATCCAAGACTCCCATATTAAAAACAACCCATTTTCTGGAGTATAGATCGCAGAGTCGCTAGTGAATATATTAGTGTCAACACGTTCTAATGCTCTAACATCGCGGAAAGATCGAGGATCATAAAATACAATGTCACTAGAACCTGTGGGACAATCTAAATAAAACACTCCTGACAACAATGCACCTGGATGACAGTGCCTATCATGGCTATCTCCTTTGTGCATTTCACTTGCAAATATTACAGGATTTATTTCATTATCAATGTAGCCTAACTGTTGCAGATAATTACTACCTGCTTCTTTAATAAAATCAGTAAAAGGCTGCATTTCAGATAACTTTTCTAAACCTTCATGTCCGTTATAGGTATTTTTATAACCCCATTCATTTGTTATGTTATCGTCATTTGAGAGTATATCCTTAACGATAGGCAGTAACTCGTTCCTTAGTTCATGTTGATAACTGTTTCCTATCACTGTAGGAAAATATAATTGTAAATTAATCATCCATGTTTCTCATAATATGCATACACTCTTTTCCACCACTCTTGCTCCCATTCGTCAAACTCATGTGGCCATAGATCAAACTGTTGATACTCTCCTGCACGACTACACATGAAGATATGTCCTTCACGTATGTCTGTGCCATAAACTTCATTGTGTGCAATTGCATATGCTGTAAGTTGTAAGAAGTAATCTTCAACCCATTCTAATTTCTTTGGCTTGTTTGTTTGTTTAAAATCCATTATGCATGGATTACCTTTGTATTTGCCTACAAGATCAGTTGTGCCTGCATACATTTGTGGAACATACAATGCAACTTCGCTACCCCATATTTCATCTACATGAACCATGGCATGTTCTCTTACCTGTGTAGCCATCATATGTGCTTGTTTAGCATAAGGATTGCTTCCAGGTTCGGCCCATGTACCGTAGTCGACATAATCTTCTAGGTACTTGTGCATACGTGTTCCGACACCTGCCGCTTCAGTTGTAATTTCTTGTGCTTTCTTTTCGCCCACACGTTTGCGCCAAGCGATAAGGTGAGTTTTATCTTTTGTATTATCTAGTATCGTTGTAACACTTGCAACAGCATTGCCGTCAGGTGTTAGATACTTGCGTTTGCCATCTACTGACTGACGCTTAATTTCTTTGTATTCATAAACTTTTGTAATTAAACTCATAAGATCTCCAATGTTAATTTATATTAACATAAAATCTTTTAGTTGTCAAGTTTAAAGTTTGTCACCTACATCAGTAGCACGTTTGGCCATTGCTGATACATCTGCTTGTGGATCTGCTGGTGCACCCGGAGCTTCAAAATCATTGTTGCTCACAAGTTCGATCTTATCTTTATCGAAGTTTTTTGTAATGCCTTGTACTCTGTCATCCATATCATATGCTGCTTTAAACACATCATAATCAAATTGTTGATTACCCATACGCATCATAATAGAGTTTAGTTCTTCAAATGACATTTCGACCGACTTGTCATCGTTAGCCTTAGTTAATAAGACTTGTAATAATTTAGAAGTATCTAAACTCTCACTTACTTTTTTTTTGAAAGGATTTGTCCTAAACGTCTTGAACGTTCTACTGATTCACGCTTTGCACGACCGGCTTCTTCTTCGCCACCTGTTGCTGCTGCATCTGCACCGAAGTCATCATCTCCGCCAGCCATGTCCATGTCCATATCATCATCTCCGCCATCCATGTCCATGTCCATATCTGTAGTTGGCTCCATATCAGCATCCATACCCATGTCGTCGCCGCCCATAGTATCCATTGGTTCGCCTTCGCCTGTTAGTTGACCGACGCCACTTGTTAATGAAATACGTGTGCTTTCCATTGTAGTGTACATTGCTTCTAGTGCAGGCTTAACAGTGTTAACAAATGCCTCACTTGCTTCACTGCCCATTTCATCGCGGATTGCGTCGGCTAGTTCTAGCATTGATTCAGTTTGCATTTCAGCAGTGTCTTCCATCCAACCAGTAACACGATCAACCATGTCCTTAGCTGCCATTACTAGTTCTGCACTGTCTTCAGCACCTTCTAATAGTGTGTTGAAGTAGTTAGCAATTATTGTTTTACCTTCGTCAATTGACTCTTTCTTTAGGAAAGCTGGTTTATCGTCTTTAGTGCCTTTTTTACCATCTTTGCCTGCATCCATTGGCATTTTGCCTGATTTGGATTTACCTTTAGCAGGTGCTTTACCTTTGCCTTTTTTCTCCATGTGCTTTTTTAAACCTGCTGGCATTTCACCTTCGGAAATGTCTTCACGCTCTTTAATAGCTTGATTAAGAACATCTAAATACATTTTTGATTTTTGATAGTTTTCGTTAGAAACAGCATTGAAACTTTCGTTAGTTTCGACTTGACTAAGTGTTGTTCTAATTTTATTACGAGCATCCTGTAGTTGCTCTAACGTAAAGTTTTCTAACTTAATACGTTGTCCGAATTTTTTTGCTAAATTTTCATTTAGAAGATCGGAAGTAATCTTTTTTGCAATTTCACTAATAATCATGTTATTCTTTCCCTATATGCGCTCAGCATGTTACTCAATGTATTTATCACGAGAAGATAAATTTATTTATTTTTTCTGCGTAGGTTTGTTTGCGACCTACTGCATCATCGTAACGCATTTCAGTCATTTCACGCTTCATACTGTCCTTTGTTTGATGAATTGTATGTAAATAGAATACACAATCTGCTTCATATTTATTGTAACTTCTATCAAGACTTAGTATATTTTGGACTTGATCAGTTGTACAATCTATACTACATACTCTAGCAAGAGCAATAGCTGCACGTTTGCTAAGTGTTTTTCCTAGTTTTTGTTTTGTTGATAAGTTATAAACAGAATAGCCATCTGTTTTTGGCGTAATAATAACCTTACCTATTCTAATACTATCGTTTTGAACATAAGGCAAGGGCGTTCTAACCAGTTCAGATAATATTATTTGTTCAAATTCTTTTTTAATCTTTTGACTGTCCATAACCTACGACCATACATACACCTTTATGTGTAATTTTAGTTACCATATCCTTGCGTACTAAGTTTCCAATTATGGTTTGTTCACGTTCGTTAAAGATAGACAACGGCTTTGCGCCAAATGTTTTATCTAAAACTTCTGCTTCCTCGTTTGTTAGAATAGTTCTAACTGTGAGATCACCATATTTCATCTTTGTACCTGCACCACATCTCCTGGCTTTATACCTCTATCAACTGTGCCATTAGTTTTAGTATTCAAACTTAATTTACCAGTTTCATCTTTAGATATCATTCCAGGTTTCTTTGGGTCCTTTGGGACTACGGTCTTAATTTTTGTAGCTGGATCTTGAAGTGTTGTTTCGTCATCATTATCGTCTAACACTTGTAGTTGCATGTTTGCTTCTGCTATCAACTCAATAATCTTCATGCTACATTTTCCTTGGTTTTAGGTTAATTCTACGCAGCTTTTTCGCTGCGGGGTTAGTTCTTTTTGTTCTTGCAGACTTAATTTTTAAACTACTGCCTTTCATAGCTTTTGTTCTTTTAAGATTAGCTGCTTTTTTTAAGTTCTTAGGTTTTGTACACGTACTTGGCTGTGCAACGATACGCCCTTTTCTCGTTCCGCTTGTGCAACGATACTTACGAACGTTTTTTGAACCTTTGCGACTCCAAATCTGTGTCACTGATTCTCTTATAATTTCACCTAAGTTCATCTCTTACGCCCTGCTTTATTCAATGCCTGTACTCTTTTACTTGCTACATTAATGCGCTTTGTTCTCTTGGCTTTTCTTGCAATTCTAGATCCTAGTCTTGCTTTTGTTCTTTTGAATATTGCTCTCTTTTTAGGATCAGGTGCCTTGAAACACTGTGCAGCACTTGCTACTGTTCTGCCTTTACGGCTACCAGAAGTACAGCGATACTTGCGTACCACCTTCTTACCAGAACGTGCCCAGACCTGTCTCTCAGTTATTATTTCTCTTAACAACATACAGTATTTATATTTTTTATGATAGGTTTACTAATATAACGATAATAGTAGATAGTAATCCTGCTACGATTGTGCCAGATGCACCGATGATTACTTTGGTTAAACTTTGTTGACCTTTGGAGATGTCAACATGTATTGCTTCAACCTTTCTTTCGATTGATTCCATACGAGACTCAAGAACTTGGTATCTTTGTTCACAAAGATCTACATGTGCTTCGAGGTTTTCTCTTTCTAAGGCAGTTGCCATATTTTACTTCTCCAAATAGTAAACTCGTAGTTAGCCTAAATGCCTTAATTTTTATGGGTGCCTTATATACAACTATTTATCATTCTTAAAGAATAAAATGTTAGTTTTTGTTTTGTTTTTTGTAAAAAAGATACATTGTTTAAATGTTACACACTCTTCTAATCCACTTATAAACGGAACAAGTTCAAAGTCTTCTACTAACATATCAAGTGTAAGACTATCTGCTTGTTCAATATCAAAAGATATCTTCCAATAATGATTTATATTTTTAAAACTTGTGCCAAATTTTATGTTCTTATCTTTTACTTTTTCAACAGTAAAGTTTGTAGGATTAGAACGCAAACCAATTGTTTGATATACGCTCATAAAGTTTGCTTGCTGATTATGTGAAAAAGTACTATCGCCTCTACGAGCATTAGTTTCTGTTACGTCTACAAGAGTATAAATGGTAAAACTGTCCATACTGTATTTACGACCACAAAAAAAGAGCCACTATAAAAGTGGCTCCTTCTTAATCTATGTAAAACTAATTACTTTGCAGCGTTAAATGTTGCAATGATTGTTGTTACAGCACTACCAACACCTAGTGCGTCTGACGAATCAGCAGCTAGTACTGGTCCTTGTACCGCAAACTGAATAGCATCAGTTGTTCCTGATACAAATGCTGACCCGTCAGCTGTACCTACAGCAGCGATTGTGTGTGTTAGCATTAGTGCTTGAGCTGCTGCATCAACATTTGCTTGTGTCATATTTGTTAAAGCAAAGTTTACGATTTGTGTGTTTGCACCCAAGCCATTACCTAGTTTAACATCGTAGTTAGTTCCGAATCCGATTCCAGCCATTTTATTTCTCCTATATCTTAAATGGTCTCCCCACACTCTGTGGAGTTTCTTATATTGTATTTAGCCTATGAGGTAAAATATAGGCAATAATGGTATAAAAATGAAGGTAAAATTATTATTTTTTGCTGTATTTTTTAGATCGATTGTGTAATAAACGTAACTGTTGTACAAATCCTGGTCCTGCTTGTACAATGTCATTTACCATTTTAACAGCAGGTTGATATGCTTTTACTGCTGTGCTTGGTATACTTTCACCGTTTTGTGCTTTTTTAAGGAACAATTTAGTTTGTGCTAAATTCTTAGTACCTACAATATATCTATAAAGTAATAAGTCTTTGTCTTGAAACCCTATGTCAGGATCACTAATTGTTGGATTGTTATCTCTAACACTTGAAGTTTCTAGATTGTATTTTGCTACAGCCTTGCTTAGATCATCTATAATATCACTTGCTCTTAAATGGGTACGAGCAGCTAGGAGAAGTGTTGTTACTGCTACTTTTCTATCCATGGTATTTAATTCTGCAAAGTTTACTATGCGTCTACGTGTTGCTTTATAACTGGAGTCAGTAATATTAAATGCTCGTTCCATTGATGTAAATGTTTGCATAACATTACTTGGTGGCTGTCCAGAGCCAATTGTTTTAATGTAATAATGTATCTGAGTTTTAGGAACATTTGTACTCAGTCGTTCACGAGCTGCTGCCTTTGGATCTTTTAATACACTAACTGCATTAGCATCACCATTTACATAATACATAAAATTATACATATCAGTTGAAGCAGGACGAAACTTACTATAGTTTCTATATCCAGAACTACGTCTTGCATATTGCATTACAGTTTCAGCTGTTGCAGGGAACTGTCTAAGCAATTCGACACACAACATAGTAAGGTAAAGATTGCGTTTACAATCTGTATAGGTTAACTTACGAGCATCGTTTGAGTCTCGTGTCATTCTACCTTCATGCAAGTTCTTAATAAAAGAAAATGGTTCTTCCTTTATCGGTGTTACTTCATGACCACCTTCTATTTCTGCCCATTGAGCTGCTGTAAAACGTTCAGACATTATTATCTAGCTCGAGCTGCTGCTTTTGCTTTTGCATCAATTTCATCATCACTCGGACCATACTTTTCGCTGTCATCAGCACCTGTATCTGTTGGTGCTTTATCTGGCATAGTAGAAGTTTGTTGTTTTGCAAACGCAACAAGTTTTTTTACCATCTCTAATGGAACCATTGATTTTTTAGCAAGGTCCTCAAGACTCTTTGCACCATAAGCGCCTTTTTTCCAATCAGTAAGTTCATCGCCTACTCTTGACATTGCAACAGACAATCTGTCGTCTTTTACTTTTGCTGCTTTATCTTTTAATATCCAGCCTACTTTGACAGCTGCTCGCTGTTCTGGTGTTAGATCAAAGTTCTGTGGAATGTCTGCTTCCTTGATCGTAAATTCTTTAGCTCTCATTTGCTTCTCCTTAGCGTTGTTTTGCTCTGTTTGCTTTACTAAATATTTCACGGGGAACTAACTTAATATCCCCAGATGGATGTTTCATTACATATCCTTCGCCGCCACTGTTTGTACCAATCTTTTGTTGTACTGCTGTATCGTGTGAGTCGAATTGATTAATAATTGCATCCTTTATTTTAATTATGCCACTTACTACTTTCCAAAGGCTTTCAAACGCAATTGGGTGCTGTGATATATGTGATAGGATGTTATCTTGTTTCTTTTTACTGATTTTTGGGTTAGTTGTTAACCACTGCTGAAAGTCTGCTCCTAAGTTGTTTAGAGATGTGTCTACTTTCTTATTAACATAAGTATACAACACATCCGATAGGTTTGTCAACTGCTTTTGGCGAAGTTCTTCTTTGTTTAGTAATTCGTCAATCTTTCCAGCATTTTGTTCTACCATTGATTCTAACTGTGCTAGATTCTTATTATCTACGTTAGCTGGTTTCTGTACAAATACAGGCGGTACTACTAATACATCACGTCCTTGCATAATATTTAACTGTTTTTGATCTACAGCTTGTTCATTGCCATTTAAGTCTATGTATCTATGTACCACTACTCCAGTAGTGCTTAACCCTATCTTCATTCCTAACTCGCTCTTTTCATCTACAAAGTAAGTAACTATGTTAGGCGTAAACATAAATTTGCCGTTCTTCAATACTGGTTTTTGATAGTATAACAAGTCACCTTTAAAGAATCCTCTAAACGATGCAGGTGTTGCACGTTCGAAGTAATCAAAGATACCTGCCATATTACTCATGAAGGCAGCTTGTTTACTGTCAATCTCCTGCCCTTTACGGGTCTTCCTTGATCCGAGCATGTTCGCAAGGTCCTTTGCGCTCTTTGGCTTGCCATCGTACCCTTTTGCTGTGAATCCAGATTTGTCTGTAAGTATAAACTCTCCGGTTTCATCGCGGCCAAATATGATTGCGGGGGAACCGTCCCATTTGAGTGTGACATCTGCGTGTCCTCCTTGTTCCATGCTCTTTAATGCTTTTAATGCACGTAGAGCACCTTTGCTTCCTTCCCAAAAGACAATGTCTTCTGCGTGATCAATACGAGCACCTTCAGTTAGTACTTGTTTACTTTCAACTAGTTTAAACTCTCTAAACCTCACGGTAATAATTCCTTTAGTCTGCGTAATTGTTTGTCAACAAGAGATTCAAATTGTGCTTCAGGTATTTCTTTACCTAACTTAGCCATTGTATCTTTGAAAGGACCAACTAGTGCATCGTAGTTTGGATCGCCTTTGAGTTTTGCCAGCATACTTTCAACAGTATGTGTATCGGCTTCCTTAGCACCCTTACCTAATAGTATCTCTGCAATTTCGTCCCAGTTATCAGCAACAACAGCATCTCCATTGTTCGGATCAACTATACCTTTGTTTGGACTAAATTTGTATCCTCTACCTCTTGCAAGACTAGAAAGTAATACAGCTCTGTCAGCACCTGTGTAATTTTCAGTGCCGCCACGCTTGGCGCCACGCTGTAGATCAGGATTGTCTGTAAGCATAAAGTCTGTTTGTACAAAACCGTTTTCAGGATTACCTTTTATAGGTGTGCGAAAGTGTATCTGTAACCCGGCATCTTTAATCCAACCTGCTTCGAATGTTCTGCCCTTGTTCATAATTTCTAAATCGTCAATGCCTTGCTTTTGACACCACGCACTAAGTTTTGCAATTATTTCTTCTTTAGGTAACTCTCTAGTATCAGTATTAAGATCTAAGTCACCTGATGAATTCTTTTCAAATGTTCCATCTGGATGTGTTTTTGTACCGGTTGTTCCTAAGAATTCTTTTGGAGTAAACTTAAAGCCAAAGGTTTTATTAAGCCAATCAATAGTAGGCTGTACATCTGCTGTAGCAATTCTTGATGCAATAAGTTTCTTTTCGGGCTCAGTCTTAAATACGTTGCCGCCTTCTTTGAGTATCATTTTTTGCTCTCAATAACTTTTGTAATTCCACGTTTAAACTTGCGAGGATCGCCTGATTTAATAGAGTTTATAAATCTACGTTCAAGTTCACTTGCAGTTACCGAATCATAATTTCTATTAATTCGATTCATTAAATTTATAGCACTTTCGATGATGTTATTGGCACTAGACTCAATTAAAAAATCGTTATCATTAGCGCCTAAATTACTAAGTTCTTGCAAGATGCTTCGTGTTTGTTTTTTCATTATATTACAACTCCGTCATATTGTATTTAGCGTTGCGTGTTTATAAATAGTTTAGTAAAGGGGAGGGCGCTTATGTCAATAGAAGAAATGAATTTCAAAGAACGATCCTTATTATTTGCAAATTTAGCTAGTATAGCATATAGTAACATAAAAGATGCTACAAAGCAAGCAAAAAAGTTAGGATTTACAACAACAGAGTTTTATGAAAAAGATGGAGCACAAGCATATCGCTTCATGAACAAGACTGATTTAGTTATTGCATGTAGAGGTACAGAACCTACAGAGTTTAATGACATTAGTGCAGATTTAAAAGCATTACCTGTTATGGCAGAAACTGTTAGTAGAGTACACAGAGGATTTAAAGCAGAAGTAGACGAACTTTGGCCAATGATCGAAGAAGATATTAATCGTAAAGCAAACTTAGGCAAGACACTATGGTTTACAGGACATAGTTTAGGCGCGGCAATGGCAACTATTATGGCAAGTCGTTGTATGCATAATTTAGAACTTAACGATCCAGTTGAACTATACACATTTGGTAGCCCGCGAGTAGGTTGGAAAAAGTATTGTAACAGTTTAAATATAGTACACCATCGTTGGAAGAATAATAATGACATTGTTACTACTGTTCCTCTTGCTATTATGGGATATGTACATCATGGTACTCAGCATTATCTTAATGCCTATGGTAAGTATAGAAACCCAACTGGCTGGCAAATGATCAAAGATAGATGGCGCGGCATATGGATGGGGTTAAAGCAAGGTAAAGTAGATAGCTTTGGCGATCATTCAATGACTGAGTATATCAAACACATTAGTAACCTAGACTAGTCCCAGAGGCTCTCGTAATACTTGCCAAACAGTCTAAATCCATTTGACATGCGATCTTGGTGTGCTTTTGCACCTTCGTGGTCCCATTTGTTATAGTCGTAATCTTCCATCCAATCATCACGGCACTTTTGTTCAAATGCCCAGATCATTTCGTCTAATACATAATCCCAACGCTTGAAATAGTTTTCGTCAGTTTTACCATTTTCCATGTATAATTTTTTAACGGCTTCCGCATCTGGTGGCATTAATTCTTCTGGTACATCTTTGAACTCTACTGCTGGAGCACCGTGTTTGGTCTCTTTCAACTGTTTTAGCATAGGCAAAATAATAGGAGCAAGAGTATGATCCATACTCCAAGTATCATGCGGATCAATACGAACACGTATCTTTTGTTTAGGGTTCCATCCAAACAATCTATCTAACCAGTAATAATACTTTGGATAGTTTGAAATTTTAATCTTCATAATAATCTACCACCATTACGTTTTCAGGTTTGTCAGGAAGTTGGAATGTTTTTGCAAACTCCATTGCTTTGTGTGCATCTTCAAACAGTTCAGGTTGTAAGTCCCAGCAATGTTCTGTTTGTTTAGTAATATAAATCCAATCGTCCTTGCCGTCAAGACATACCATTACTGCATACATTATCCAAACAAACTACTTACTGACTCTTCGTTGGTTACACGACGAATAGCTTCACCAAACAACGGTGCGACACTAACCTGTCGTGTCTTTTTGCAATTTTTAGGGCAACGATCTGCAATTGAGTCTGTGATTACTAGTTCTTCTAGTACACTCTTCTCAACCTTTTGACATGCTTCTCCACTCAGTACACCGTGTGTGATATATGCACGAACTGACAATGCACCTGCATCCATAATTGCCTTGGCTGCGTTGCATAGTGTACCACCTGAGTCAATGATGTCATCAACTAGAATAGCATGTTTGCCTTTAACATCTCCGATCAAGTTCATGACTTCGCTCTTGCCTGCTTCAGGACGCATCTTGTCTACGATAGCAATGTCTGCATGGAACATGTCTGCAAACTTTCTAGCACGAACAACGCCGCCTGCGTCTGGTGATACAAATACTGTGCCTTGTTCTGTTCCTACATTGCGTTTAATATCTTTAGCAAACACTAATCGACTTGTTAAGTCGTCTACAGGGATATCAAAGAAACCTTGTATCTGTCCTGCGTGTAGATCCATTGTCAACACACGATCTGAACCTGCTGTTGTTAGTAGGTTAGCAACTAGCTTTGCTGTAATAGGTGTACGACTTGCACTCTTGCGATCTTGTCTAGCATATCCAAAGTAAGGAACAACTGCTGTAATTCTACTTGCACTTGATCTACGTGCGGCATCAATCATGATCAATAGTTCCATTAAACTATCGTTAACAGGCGTTGCTGTGCTCTGTACAATAAACACATCTTCTCCGCGAATGTTTTCATTAAACTCTACGCTTGTTTCGCCGTCAGCAAATGTAGAAACTTTTGCAGGAACGAGATCAGCAAAACAATGTTCTGCGATCTCTTGTGCTAATTTCGGGTTAGCATTTCCCGTAATAATTTTCATTTTCAAACAGTTCCCTTTCTGATACGTTGGTTGTATTCAATTGCTTCTTTTAATATTGTAAGATCTGATCCGTTAAGTTTTGCTGTGTTTATAAATGCACTAGTGTCCTTAGGAAAACAGTGTCCGCCAAAACCTCGTTCATCTGTAATCATAGTATGACTTTCTCCTATCCTCTCATCTATAGTAGTATACTGTCTTACTTGCTCATAGTCAAGATTTAATTTGGTACACAAGTCATTGATTTGATTGAAGTATGCAACCTTGAGAGCCAAAAAACTATTACGAGCATATTTGGTTAGGATAAGTTCTTTTGGGTTAGCAACGCTGATATTAATTTTACCCATTGCTGTAATGAATATGTCTGCCCAGAAACTTGTATTGCTGCCACCTAGTAGTATTGTGTTATTGTTCTTAAAGTCTTCTAATGCTGTTTCTGCACGTAAAAACTCTGGAGAAAACGTTAGGCTTGTATTAGGAAACATATGTAATAACATGTCCCATCCTTCAATACTAATTGTGCTTTTGATAAGCACATGCTGATCTGGACGTAGATCTTTTAAAACTGAAAACACATTGTCCATATGACAACCGCCGTGTGACCCTTGAGGCGTACTCACACAAACAATAATTGCGTCTGCATGTTTTAGATTGGCGTAGTGACCAAGTGCTGGATCACTAATTAGTATTTCGTGATAGTCTTTCAGTGCTGCTTCGTGAGCCTGTCCGACATATCCGTATCCTGCGATTCCTATTTTCATACTGTAATTATAACACCTATAGTCTAGAAGTCAAGAAAAAAGGCAGTGCCGTCGCACACTGCCTAATCTTCTTATAGTCCGCTTGGAACAATAATGTAATGTATTGCTAGGACAAGTGCAACACTTGCACCTAGTCCCACCATCATCTTACCA
>Ga0209716_1001154_pt1 | contig 20807 bp, 8 predicted proteins | sample COGITO_mtgs_1205_FD_184811 | JGI IMG/M metagenome (GOLD analysis project Ga0209716, IMG submission 184811) | Pelagic marine microbial communities from North Sea - COGITO_mtgs_120531 (SPAdes) (version 2) | ecosystem: Environmental > Aquatic > Marine > Epipelagic ...
GAAGAAGCGTTGCAGTACCCGTCAGACGCCGTCCTTGCCGCTGTAAGCGACTATTACGAAGACCCCAGCATGATCTCCCACGGCGAAGCTATTGGCGCAGTGATGGAGCAAATGGGCACTGACGACGACGAAGATGCTGACCTCGTCGTTCAGGCGCTTTACGATCGACATTCTGTTGGCATGAGTTCGGACGTTTATCTGAACGAGATTTCCGAGTTTTACGGCATCGAAAGACAGACGGCGATCGACACCATTGTTGAATCGGCACAAAAGCAGGTAGACGAATCGGCTCTGTCTACAAGGATGACTGAGGAATCGTTGGCGTCAGTCATTTTTGGGGAAGACGACCGGTTTAAAACACAGTTTGAGACGGGCGATTCAGGGGGCCGTCTGGATTTTGCTGCCCGCCAGGAAGCCGAGTTCTCTTTGTACGGTACTGATCCGTTTCAGACAAACGTGGAGGAACGACCGATTTACGGTTACTTCGACGTAAAGGGGACGAACAACAGCTTCAACGGATCGTCGCGAGCGTTGGACGGTTACGGGCAGGTGCGGGTTGAGTTCGATGATTCTGTTCGTGATCGAACAACAGTGACGTTCGATGATTCGCTTGGAAAGAAACTGATGCCGGCACCGGCGCGTCAGGTGCATGTTGATGCTGTCCTTCGGTCTGGTTCGGTCAACATTCATAATCCGTCGTCTGGTTCTCCATACGTTGAGGCTCAGATGCACGGTGGAGTTTCGGCCGCAAACATTTCTCGCGTTGTGTTTCCCGTCCAGTCGGACAAGCCTGGCGCTCCTGCCTGGTCGCCGCCATCTCAGTCTGTTGTTGACCGTTTGTGGGAGTTAGGAATTCCGGTGTGGGGCACTGACGGTAATCCGATTGACTCGGGCCAGGTTCGCGGGCAGGGAAGGTTGCCGGGGGTGTTGTCGCTTGCTTCCGACGCTGGCGATGTTTGGTATGTGTCTTCTGACGGGGCAACCATTACTTATGCGGGCCTTGACGATCAGGGCCGTCCGGTTGGTTACATCACTCGCGATGGTCGGGTGTATGACGAAAACTTGATTATTGTTTTGGTGGCTCACGGCGGGCCGTGGGTTCCGGTAAGCGAGGCTGGGTCGGCGTCGTTCACCATGAACGGTTCTGTCGAGTTCGCGAATACTTGGCGCGATGAGATGGGCCGGTTCGCGGAAAAGGGCTACAACTTTGTTAGAGCCACAAAAAATTTGACAGCGTTCGAAACGTTTGCCGACGATCTCCCCCAAGCCATAGAAGACGCCTACTTAGAAAATGTCGGCAATCCATCCGGCTACCAGGCGGTTCGCGAAGTTATTGAGCAGGAGTTAAACGAAGCCGGTTTCGATGATGTCATGCTGGGCGAAGACCAACACGGCAAGTATTCGCTAGGCGATCTGATTTACGAAACCGTAGATAAACGCGAACTCGCTGCAACGAACGCTGCCGACCTAGTTGAACAGGCAGCTTCCAGCGAGGGCATAACGAACGAAGAGTACGAAGCAAAGTTTATTGAATCAGCAGAAAACGTTTTAGCTGACTCTGAAGTGTCAATCAGAATTGACGAGAGTGCTTTGGAACAAGTGGTTCGTGACGGCGAGTTCAAAACACAGTTCGAAACAGGTACGTCGCGTGGGACGCTGAACCATGACATCAGAGAAAAAGCTGAAGCAATCCAGTTCGGCTTAGACCCTGAAGAAACTGACCCTACTGACCGTCCAATCTACGGGTACATGGACGTAGACGGCGCTAACGACTATTCGCCGGACAACACGGCAAAAAGTTTGGGTGCCGACGCTTACGGCCGTCAGGAGTCTTTGTCGCAGTACGGGTCGGTGCGCGTGGTGTTGAAAGATTCGGTTCGTGGGCGGACAACTTTCACTTCAGGAGATTCGCTTGCGATGGGTAAGCGTCCATCACCGATCAACGCACCGCAGATCGACTCTTTTGCGAATAACTGGGAGTTGCCGGCCGATATTGGTTTGGACGGTCAAAACGCGTTCTCTACAACAATGAGATATGTGGAGGCTCAAATTCATGGGGGTGTCATGGTCGATGACATTTCTCATGTTGTGTTTGAGTCGGCCCCGTCTTCGACGGGTTGGCTTGACGACGCAGGTATCGCTCATTCGGTCGCGGCGGAGTATGACCCGTACGATTTTGGTTTGTCCATTGTTGCGTCTGCTGGTGCTGATGTTCTTTATGTGCGTGGTGATGGTGCCGAAATTCTTGATGCTGGTGCTGATGCTGACGGTCGTCCGCTCGGCCAGGTGCGTGACGGGGAACGTGTTTGGTTGCCGCAGTTGTTGGTGACGATTTTGGTTCATGGCTATTGGACGGCGGTTCCTGAGATTGCTGGGCTTACCATTGAAGATCCGGTGTCTGGTGACGTTGCGTTCGCTGCCCACGACCTCATACCCGACGTGACCGCTCCCATATGTCCCTCATGTTCTGGCTCTGATCCCCGAGGTACAGGTGACGCGGGTTCGTGCAACGTTTGTTGTCGCATGTATGAAGCACATAGAGTCCCGATGGGATCTCGCCGTGGTGGAGAAGCCACGAAGCCCGATGGGCGTGACCCCCGGCAGGGCTTCGTAGCGCCGGGTAGAAGTCGCCAAAGTCTCGGTCCCAATCCCAGCAGTCATCGGAGTCTGCGCCACGAACCACTCGAAACTCAAAGTGTTCCTGCCACGGCGCAGACCGATGAGGAGCGTTCAGTGGCGACCCGCGATCGCGACGCTGAGCATGAAGCCGGCACAGCCCGCCAGAGTGCCGCCGCTCATCGCAACCTAGATGGTCGCATGGTGTACCGGCCGGGGCGTTGGGAGAGCGGAGCGGACGTAGAGGCGGTTCCTGCTGAGAGTGCCCGTCGCATAGACCACGACGACGACGAGGCAGGTCGCAGTCGCGGAACGAGCACGGGCCACCTTGATTCTGCGGTGGAGCGTCTGGGTCGCGACCTCTCAGAATCCGTTGATAGTGCGTCGAGCAGTAGCCCTTCGTCTTGGCGGGTCGGTCACAATACGGATTCAAGCACACAGCAGGAGTCTAGCTTTACTGAGCACGACCTTCTCTACTGGGAACGTCGGCGTACTCCGTCGGTTGTCCCGAAGGGCAAACCTGCACATCGGGTGAAGAAACCGTCGTACGGCAAGGTTGTGAAGCGTCGCCCGGCGACTGCTGAAGAAGAGAAAACGATTCGTTCTGGCGGTTGGGTTCGGGTCAATGAGAAGGGTGAGAAGCCGTCTGATCCGAATTATAAGAAGTCGAAGTCGAAGATGCGTCCGCAACATAATTCTTTGGTCGCTGTCGATGCTGGCGAACCGGTTTACATTGACGACACTCAGTACGGCGGACCGGACTGGATCAAAAAAGCTGGGGATACACGCAACGCATGATGCTGCGTCATCTACCATGAGGGTCCGGTATGACTATTTCGGCGGCATTCGCGAACACCTGGCGTGACGAGAAAGGCCGGTTTGCCGAAAAAGGGTATGTGGCGGCTGACGGTGGCCTGGTCGATATAGGCGACCTTGATGGCGAACTTGTAGAGAAATCGACAATCGCTGAACTGGTTGAGGCGTACGACCTTTATGAAAACGAGTACGGGCCGGTGAAGATGGACGACGGCGCGAGCTTGTATGCCTTGCCCGGCGAATACGGCGAGCAGGTCAGGTATGTCGCGTTGGCCGAAGAAGAAGAAGGGACGTATTTAGAAATCTATGACGATTTTTATGACGTTGCTTATGACATCGACATCTCTGCTCAGGAAAGTGATGTTTACGACGAATTTTTGAGTCAGGCGAAGCGGACCATCGTTTTCCACGGGACCAGGGATCAGGATTCGTTCGATTCCATCAAGGAAGGTGGGCTGGGGACACGAAACGAAACGAGAGCACCCGGCGCTAATGACTCTGTTGGTTCCGCAGTGTTCACGACAAGCAACGAACACGTCGCCTACGAGTACGGGGCGGACACGTTCGTTTTCGAAATCGACTTGCCGCAAGCAATCGCTGACGGGGTAATCACGACAGATAATTTGTCGAGAGAGCCGGGGATTGACGAAGCCGAAGCGTTATCTGGCGTCGCATACGGTTACGGCGACCACGGCTACAACGCCTACGACGGTTTTGGCAGTATGGGCATTGACGAAGCCACCATCATCATTTCGACTGATATCCCACCGAAGTATTTGAAGCCGTACGGCAACGCCGAATCGTTGACTGTTAAAAGCAGTGTTTCGTTCGCTAACGAGTGGCGCGACGAGATCGGCCGTTTCGCTCCGAAAGGCTATACGGCGGTGTCGTCAGGGGTTTTGGTTGCTGACGCCGAAACTTTGCTTCAAGCAAGAAACAAAGCACAAGCGATGATGAGTGCAGTACCACAGCCCTCTCAGACCGCTGTCATTGCCCACCAGGCCGACGCTTTGCTCGCTCGGGAAGGTTGGATACGGGCAGGCGGAGAACGGCGAGGAAACAGCACCAAGCGGGCCGAACGTTTGCAAGAGATGGCTGACCTGTGGGGCGACGGCGAAGTGATGCCTTGCGTTCATACCGGGATCATGCTTGCCGGGAACAAAGAAGCTGCGTTGAAGTACGGGCTGGAAATGGCGCAGCAAGACAAACTGATTGTCGGGCCGCACGGCGGCGGGTACACCATTGACAATCTGGTGCCGTCAAGTCGGGCAGCTAATCAGTCTCGCGGCGATGACACACCGGTCTGGTTGGGGCAACCGGAGTGGGGCGACCCTGCTGTTTACGCTTCGGCTACTTCGACTGCTAATTCACGCAAGATTGCTTTGCAGTTCCAGAAGCGACGTAAAGCGATTCGTTCACGCCGGCGTGATAAGGGCAAGTCTGTTTCAGCGCCGAAAGGCAAGTTGTGGGATACGAAGTGGCGGGGCGAAGAGTTCGAACCTGCCGGCCCTCAACCTGAAGTTTCAGGTAGCGGTGACGGTGGCGGGGTCGATACTGATGTTGTCGATAAATACGGCTTTGTTGGTGGTGCCGTAGATCGGCAGGGTGGTGATCGTTCCGGTGATTGGGGTCGGGTCGATGATGTCGGTGAAGTCGGTGGCTTCGGGGTGTCCGAGGGGCACGATTCCTTGGTCGGCAAGAGATCCGTCCCATCCGAGCGGTTTGCCGGTGGCGGTTGTTCCGTCGGGGATGTTCATGGGGGCCATGATAGTTCGCTTGGTGTGCGGCGGGCTGTGCAGTTCGCGAATACTTGGCGTGACGAAATGGGCCGGTTCGCGCCCAAGGGTTACACCGCGACGGAGGCTCAGGCCATCGTCTACGAACAAGCACGCAGGAACGGGGACACACCGGAAGAGGCAGCGCGGAAAGCGGACTTGCCCGACGCGCCTCGACTTCGCGGTGACCGCACCGGAGACGCGAAAATCGACGCAGTCATCGACGGGTTCCTTGACGAACCGCTCGGTGATTACACAACCGACGACACACCGATCGGGGACTTGACGAAGGCGCAGGCGCACGGCATGTGCCAGGAAGTCGCTGAACAGTTCGTTGAGTACGCCGAAGCGAACGGCCTAACCCGAGAGAACGGGTACAGGGTGTACGCCACTCACACGAACATGGACGACATCGGTTACGAAACTCAGGGCGTCGCAGCGGGCGAGGTGATGGACGACGACGGGAACATCATCAACGGCTACTACTACGACCACACCATCAACGAAATTTACACCGACGACAGCAGATTCCCGCATTTTGTTGACTTCACCGCCCGCCAGTACGGGTACGACACACCGGTCAAGGTGTCATTCAGTTTCACCGACGACACCGTCGAACTCGCCGCTTCTGGTGTCGCCCAGTTCGCGAATACTTGGCGCGACGAACTCGGCCGGTTCGCGGAAAAGGGTTATCAAGTCAACCCGAAACCCGGTGATCATATTTATCCAGGTGCAGCAGGAGCGGTGACAGCCGAAGCTAACGAAGCCGCCCGACAAGGAATACCTGTGCCGGAATTTGACGGCAACGATGACATTTACCGGGGCATCGCCCTTCCTGTCACCGACGCCGAGATGGCTGAAATCCACTCTTTGCTGCAACCAGCGATGACTTTAGACGAAGTCAATCAGGAGCTTTATATCGGCCCAATGCTTGTTCAAAAAGCGTTGGGGTATGAGGGGCATCAGGGAGATTCCGAAACATCAGGTTTGGGTCGCCATTGGACAACAGATCCCAAGATGGCCGCTTCGGTAAAAACTGGTGACGCCCAGCAGATTCTGACACGACTCAAGTCGCGCCCCCGGCAATCCGACATTCGCGCTCAGGAAGTTGTGAAGAACGGTCAAAAGAAGATCGTTGACGGGGATGGCAACAAGGCCGATAAGCCGGTTGGTACGGGCTGGTCCTCTGGTGAGAGCGAAGTTTTGCTGAAACCAAACTCGCCTGTCGATATTGTTGGCGTAGAAATTCTTGTGGGTGACAGTTGGCGGCAGGTGTGGGGTGACATTGACGGCGATGGTGTTGGTGATCACGGTTACAGCGCCCGGTTCACCATTGACGGTTCTGTGCAGTTCGCGAATACTTGGCGCGACGAAATGGGCCGGTTCGCTCCGAAGGGCTACCAGTACGGTCCGGCTGCTGTCGGCCTGACTGCTGGTGTCGGCCGCGGTGAGGGCTGGGACATCCGCGACGGCGAATACGTCGTGTCTGCCCGTGACCGTGACGGCAACGTTGTGTGGTCCGACGACATGGACCTGTCGGTGTACTTCACGTCAGGGATGCGGAAGTACCGCAACGCGATCGAAGTCGCGAACGTGATGGATGAGGAGTCGGCTGACGCGCTCGTCACCGAACTTGAAGGCATCCAGTTCGACGACCTGGACAGCTTCCTGTTCATGGAGACATCGAACTATCTGCGCGACTCTGGGCTGGCTACGACTGAGGGTCTGTCGATGGCAGCGGCGTTCCAGATCGCAGCGTGGCGGCAGGCGTCCGGCACCGCGGAGATCGGATCGTGGGAAGACGCGGACACGATCTCGGGACTGCTCGGAGCCGGGAACATCTCAGAGGCGCAGGAAGCGATCACCGCCCTGTACGGCATCACCCCACAGTCGGGGTTTATTGCGGCGGTCAACAATGGGTGGGCCGCGTCGTCAACGTCGTATTCGTCGCTCGCTCTTCAGTTGCACGCCTCCGGTGGTAAACGGGACCAACTGAGCTGGCTGTCCGAGCGGTCCGGCGCTGATGTGCTCGACAAGGCCAGTCGCCTGTCGTACCAGATGAGCGATTCGTTCTTCGCTGCGGCCCGAGCGTACGAAGACCACTCGCTGAACACCATGCAGGCGTTAGGTGTTGGCGACCGGATGGAATTGTGGCGCGGTGTCAGAGACAGTGGGATGGGCAACTTCGTGCCGGAACAGAACGCGATCCTGGTCAACACGAACCCGTTGTCGTCGTGGTCCACGATGTACAGCGTCGCTAAAGGGTTCGGGTCCGCCTACTCGGGTGCGGTGTACGGCCAGAAGATCGACCCGTGGTACGGCAAAGTGTTCTCGTTCGGTGACACGACCGGTCTTGGCGCGCACGGCGAATGGGAAGTCGTGATGAAGCAGACCGACGGCCCGTTCCGTCCTGGCGCGATCGTCGGGACCGAGGGCGGCGTGTTCCCTAACTCCCCGCCGGACATCGTTGAGTTCGTGGCCGAGGGCGAACCGGTCGTGATTCATGTTGACGCTGTGGACCCTGATTGGCTCGACAACTGGGAGCAGGCTGTCGATTTCGATGATGCCGAGGACGCTGGTCGCGCTGAGTGGTGGGCGAAGGTTGTTGAGGGGCGAATGGCTGGGGACCGACGGCCACCATCAGAGTTAGCTGTCCACGGTTCTGTTGCGTTCGCGAATACTTGGCGTGATGAGATCGGCAGGTTTGCGCCAAAGGGTTACCAGGCGAGCATTTCTGGCAGCGACCTAGCTGGGATGACGATTGACGGGGAACTCGGCCGGATCACTTTCGAAGCGAACGGTGACGGCACATACCGGCTGCTGTACGACATCGAACAGGCTACGGGTGAGGATGGGGCCGACGTAGAGATGAATGTTGCGGTCGAACTTGACGAGAACGGCGACATCGTCGCCATCGAAGCCGTCCTCGCTGACCGACCAGGGCGCAGAGACTACAAAGATTCTGACGTTGAAGAGGTTGTCCGGCTGCTGGAGGAAGAGTTCACAGGGGCAGGGGCCGAACTGATGGCTCCCGACTATCGGGAACGCTCGACGTTAGATCCTGACTTTGATGAGATCGACGCACAGCCGATCCCTGACGACGGCGACTTCGCCGCAATGCTTGTCCACGATCTGTACGGATTTGAACATCGCGGGGAGCGGTATCGGTTCGACATTCAATCGGCGCATGAGGGCTGGGTCAAGTTCGACATTGTTGACGACTACGGCGCAACCGTTGCTGCGATCGAACGAAACATTGGCGAAACGTCGATGCAGAACGAACGGTTCTTCATGGCCGACGAGTTCCAGAACCAGGGGATCGGCACGAAGTTTCTGGACGGGTTCGAAGCGGCGGTGCATGAACGGTACGACATCGAAACGATCGGGCTGGAAGCTGTTTCGGAGGGCCGGTATGCGTGGGCGTCTCGCGGGTTTGAGAAGATCGGCGGGTTCGACTCAACGGCTGAAGGTTGGCTTGAAGGTATGCGCGATCATGTTTCCAGTGACGCTGGCAAGCTGTCGAAGCTCGATGTCATCGAAGATAGTTGGAGGAATTACGGCGACGGGGTGTATCCCGGCGAACTGATCGGCGTGGATCGCGACGCTGCACATGATGTGTTGACTTCCGGCAGGAATTGGCACGGCGAGATGTATGTGGGCAGCAACCCTTACACGAATTGGGAGAAAGAATTTCTGTCGCGACCCGAAGATATAATTGTTCCACACGGCCAGGACCGTCCAGAGCAGATCCCTGGTCAGGGCGAACTGTTTGCGTCGCTCACCATGAGTGGTGGTGTTGCGTTCGCGAATACTTGGCGCGACGAACGAGGAAGGTTTGCTGAAAAGGGCTATCAGGTTTCCGGCGCTGCACCACTGAACACGAAGCCGGACAACGGTCGCCGTCAGTCTCAGAAGTCGGTGTTGAGGAAAAGCCAGAAGATTGCTGACGATGTCGCAGAGTTCTTCGGATCAGATCCAGGGAACCCAGACATCGCAGAGTGGGAGAATCCGTCCGACCAGATCGGCCAGGTTGTCCCTGACGAATACAATGAGTTGGACGGCGGCGTCGCCCGATACACGAAAGACGGACGGATACTCGTCAACGAGTACATCTTAGAGAAGATGGGCGACCCAGACCTGGGGGTGGATGACTACCGAAAGATCGCCCACGAAGCCGTCCACGGTTATGTGTCGGGCGTTGACAGTCTGTTGCCCGGCGCATCGCAGTCGTTCGAAGAAGGTGCCGCCGAAATCTTGTCGTCGTTTTACTGGCAACAGCGCGGTCAGCCGTATGACCATCGCGACGCCACCAGAGTTCCCCAAGGCGACGGTTCGTCATCCGGTTGGTTGAAAGACCCAGAGTCGAGACTGGCAGCAACGACGGTGTACGGTAAAGAGGTCACGGACCTAGCCCGACGGGCTGCGTCGTTCGTTGGCGGTTGGGACGATCGTGAAGCGATTATCCGAGAAGTCGAAACGGTGATGCGCGCTGATCACATGGGCCGGATGTCTTTCCGTGATTCGACGGACGCGAACTACGAGTTGCCGTCGGGGATAACGTCGTCGGACTTGACCACGACCGGCCGTCAGACGATCAAGTATTTGCTGTCTGGCGATCTGGGCGAGATGGAAGGCGCAGAGTACGGTGATCCAGACGTGTCGCTCACCATGAGTGGTGGTGTTGAGCTTTCGTTGGGCGGCGAAGTGACCGACACCCACGACGACCCGTACGTCGATCCTGTTCTCGCTAACAGAATGGCCCGCCTGTGGACAGAAGCGTACGCAACGTTCGCGAACACAATGGCAATCGAACTCGCCGCTACGCACACACCGCTCAGTTCCCCTCTAACGGCCTCTGCGTCGTCCCCTATGTCATGGTCCGCCATCGTTGACGAAATACTCGCAGACGGCCTTGGAGACGCCTTTTACGATGCCCTGGTAGGCGTCAACGTCGAAATCGGATTCGATATCCGTGACGCCGTCGTTGAACGGACTGTTTCCGACATCATCGAACACGTCAGAGCGTTCGAACCGTCGATCCGCAAATCGACAACGAAATGGTTGCAAAAAAGTTTGCGAGACGGACTGTCCGTTGACGCCGCAGTCGCAGCACTCCCCACTGATTCTCCACTCTCGCCACGTCAAGCATATTTGACTGCCCGCACCGAACTGATCGCAGCGTCGAACAACGGTGCCTACCTCGGCTACTTGGAAGCTGGCGTCAAATCAAAAACTTGGATCACCGCCAGAGACGAGCGTGTCCGAGAACCCACACACACCGACCTGGAAGGCAAGAAAGTCGATTTGCGAACAGACTTTCTTGTGGGCGGTTTCGCAGCGTCGTACCCCGGCGACCCGCGTTTACCGATCCAGGAACGTATCCAGTGCAGATGCACCATCGTTCCTTCGTTTGAGCCGAACGGCAAAAAAGCGATCACGAAGAAAGAGCTTTACGCCCAAGCGGTGAAAAGAGAAATCTCGGGCCGTAGCCGGATGAACAAACCGCAACTTCAGCAAGCCCTTGCTGCCGATGTTGCGTTGGACGCAGCGACGATGGCCCAGTTGCACATTATTTCGCGTGCGAGGAACATTGTTGGCCGGTACGGGATGCGTAAGGCTGAACTGCTCGCTGCGATTCGTGCAAGCTGAGACGTATCATGCGTTACACGTTTCTTGATGCGTTACAATCGCTGCTATGACGACGTTCAAGTTGATACCGGCACGTCCTGATCGGCTTGCGTTGCGTGGCGTTGGTTTCGTGCCGTCCGTAGCGTTGTCAATCGACGTTGACGATCTTCCAAACGAGCCTGTGGTCGCGACCGTTCTCGGTGCTTACGTTGACGAGTCGCCAGGTCATATCCGAATCGGATGCCTGTTTGAAAACGGCTGTCGGCTGGAACTCGGCCATTGGCCGTCCTGGTCTGCGGCGTGCGATCTGGCTGTGGAGCGGGCCGAGGAACTTTACGAAAACAGTGTTCCTATTGTTTTCGATAAATGGTTGGACGACGGCCGCAAAACGAAGCTGAATGTTCCCGCCGCATCGTTTGACTTCGAAGAGTTCGCGAACACTTGGCGCGATGAGAAGGGCCAGTTTGCTCACAAGGGTTACCGATACACGAAGGTCGAACCGCACAAAATTTCGATGGAAAACGCTGCGGGCGATGTGGTCAGCATTTTCGACGCTACGGCCGACGATGCTGCGGGTGTACCGGGCCTGTTGACGGTTCCCGTTGCGGAAGACGTGTTGAATTCTGTTTGCGACACTATGGATCGTGCGCCGATTAAGAGCGGTGTTCCAGATATTGTTGCCATAACCGCTTCCGAAATGGTGGAAATGGGGGCTAACGAAGATGCCCTTTTTTCTATCGACGGCAACACTATTTATGTGAATTGCGGTGACCACGGCCAGGAAGGGTCATCGAGGGGCGGCCTCATCCAGACTGATCGTTTACGGAGTCCCGCTGTCATGGAGCTTGATGATCACTTCGGGCCAGGGGCTTCACAAGCGCGGGAAATGAGCAAGGCGCGCTTTGGGGCAATGCAAGCAATGTCGATGTTGCATTACGATTCAGAAGACCGAAAATATCGGCGGAAGGCGCGCAGCTATCGTGTCGGGGATGGAAGTTGGCTTGACTACGTTTCCGTCCCGGTGGAGGTTAGCCGCAAAGATTTTTCTCTGCATTTCACGGAGTTCGTGGCGAGTCATGGGTCGGTTGACCCAAGCAGCGGCACCGGCCATTTAGCTGACAAATTAGACTGGCACGATTGGGAAATGGCACCCGTACCAAAGTATACGGGCGATTATTGGATGGGGGATAAAACTTTAGTTGCTGTTGGTTCTCCTTCTGTTTCCGCTTCCGACGGAAGGCTTATTGAGATTGGGCCTGATCACGATGTGAGGGTTTTGCGTGGTGGCGTCGATGTGACCGAGGAAGACTTCTTGGAGGATGCTGGCGAAGAGCCAGAGACTGACGACGACGCGACGCTCACCATCGAAGAACTTGCGAATCCGTGGCGTGACGAACAAGGCCGGTTCGCTCCGAAAGGTTCGATGTTCTCTCCGTCGGGCAATCTTGTTCCAGATGTCGGGAACAAGCAGGGGTTTGATGAGATAACGGCAGATGAGCAGCGAGGCGATAGTCGCCCGGTGTCTGCGGCAGAGTTCCAACGGCTTGCCGGGTTAGGCCAAGCGCAGCTAGATGACTTTGCTGCGAATTCTGCTCCGATAGATGGGCTTGATGAGAACTGGGATTCAATCAAATCGCAAGCGTTCGATGAGGCTCAGGAGTCGTGGGGCGGTTCCACCATCGACGCGAGAACCGGCGAGTTCCTTCCAGATGGCGCAGACAAGTATGCGTTGACGGTTAAAGATGAAGGAATTTCTACGGTGTTTATTCCAGAGAATTCCTCACGGGCAGACTTCGACGCAGCGATGGATCAGGCGAAAGAACGGTTCCGTCCGATATTGGAACGTCAGAATCATTATCTTGGCGTGTTTCACGATGATGACTTGAATCGAATCGACATAGATCCGGTCACTGTGGTTAACACTGTCGAAGAGGTCCATACGATCGGTGCTGCGACTCGGGCCGTTGGCGGTGCCTACAACTTTGCTGACGGCAACGGCTATTGGCCCCCGTACGTTGATCCTTCTCTGTCAAATGATGCGGCTACGGGACCGCTGGTCGCTGCTGCCGGTGAAGATGACCGTCACTTTAAGGGGCCGGGAGAATGGCGTCGTAAGGCGAAGCAGGCTGAAGGGGCACCTGACGCGCCGTCAGAGACTGACGACGATGCGTCACTCACCATTGGCGGCGTTGTTGCGTTCGCGAACCCGTGGCGCGATGAGAATGGCAGATTCGCTCCGAAAGGTTACGGCCCAGTCGGAACAACGGAATCTGATGTTAGTGATGCTGCGTCTCCGGTTGACGAAGATGCCTCTCCAGGCGGCGAAGGTACGAACCCGTGGGACGATGTCGAGCATATTGTCGTGCCGACATGGGACGAAAACGGAAATCTTATTGTTGATCCGAAAGCCAAAGTTTTGGCGAAAGATTTGCGGGAGAAAGCGGAACAGGCCGAACCAGAAATATCGGCTCATCTCGCAGAGCTTGCAGGTGACGTCAACCCGGCTTCGTACGACCCGCCGCCAGACGGCGAACTGTACGGCTACGAATATCGGTTGAAGGCGGAAGACAAGATCGCAGAGAAAATTATGCGAGAACTTGAAGAAAAACCAGAAAAGTTGCAGGGCGACATTATCGCTGCGTCGCAAGAAATCAAGGACGCGGTTCGGTACACGATTCATTTCCAAGACGAAGATTTCGGAGAGAGAGCGCAAAGCATTGTGGATACGTTGCGTGATGAAGGGGCCACCATCAACGTGAAGAACACTTGGCCTCCCGAGTTGGGCAAGTCGTACAAGGGCATCAACGCCCAGGTGACGCGATCCGACGGGCTGCGCTATGAGATCCAGTTCCATACGGAAAACAGTCAGGCCGTGAAAGACACGATGCACAAAATTTATGAGCAGCAGCGTGTTCTGCCCAACGGTTCGCCTGAGTGGACGAAGCTTGAGAACGAGATGGCTGCTCTTTCCCAAGATTTGCCGGTGCCGACTGGAGCGGTGGAAGTATTTGAAATAGACGGAGAGGTTGTCTGATGGCTGAATGGACTGGCTGGTTTTTTAGGAAAGAGGCTGGGGAGCCGCCAACGACTGTTGCGCGCTGGCAGTGGCCGGACGCGACGTTGTGTGAGATTTGGAAAGAACCAGGCGAGTGGGTGCCGAAGAAAATTTACATGGCGTTGCTTGAAGAACCCTGCTGGGTTGGTTGCACGAAAGAAGAAGCAGAGGACTGGATTCAAAACGAATCTGAGTTCCCGCCGAAAGAGTAAACCTGTCTTGCTGCCAGCGGCGATACGTCGGCCGTTTGAGTATGCGCGAATAATCTAGCGAGAAAGAATAGATTTGTAGGATGAGCGAGATTCTTGGATTTACTGCTGACCCGTCTGTTGGGGTGACTGACGAGTTTCTGATTGGTTTGCAGCTTGCAGACCCTGAGAGCGTCACCCTTGCTGGTGAGGGTCTGCCGTACTTTGTTGACGGTGTTCCGTATATCGCTCTTCTCACCATTGAGGGTGTGAAGGGGTCTACGACCAAAATGCCTCACCCCAGTTTTATTGCTGAGACGTTGGCAGGGATCGAAACTCCGACGGGTGAGCTTGAGGCAGCGGAGTACATTGTGGCGACGAACCCGGTACGTCGTGGGGTGCGGATGCAACCGACACGCGACACGATCCGTTACGTCGAAAAGGTCAAAGAGGCGTTGACCGCTGCGGAAATCAAATTTGACGATTACCCGTGGGCTTTGCTTTTCGGCACCACTCCTGTTGGTGAAGTGAAAGCGCAGATCGGTGAGTCGTTTGCGGTGAGTAGTCCGCTTCTGGTCGGTGTCGCTGGTGGTCATCTTCCGATGACGGCAGACGCGACGGTTGTGCCAGCAGAACAACCAGTGGAACAACCAGCAGAAGAGGTTGCAGAGATGAGCACCATCACACTTGCAGAAGTTCCGGTTTCGTCTGAGACTGCGGCATGGGAAGGACTGATTGCAGTAGAGGGCGTCGAAACCGGAGACGGACGTTTCCTGGCTCAAGACGCTCTCACCTGGCGTGAATTGCCGTTGCCTATCATGTCGATGACCGAGAACCCTGTCGGCGGGTCAGGCCACGACGGCGCAGTTCTTGTCGGCCGTATCGACTCGCTGGAACGGCGTGGTCAAGAAGTTTGGGCAACCGGCGTCATCGACTTGGGTTCGGAGAACGGTCGCGAAGCTCACCGTTTGCTTCAGAACAAAATGATGCGCGGAGTGTCGGCCGACATTGACAAGGTCGAATGGGAAGTTGACGAATCAGCAGACCCGTTGGATCAGCTTCTTGGAGATAGCGGCGGACAGCGTGTAGCTAAAGGCCGGTTGATGGGCGCGACGTTGACTTCGTTCCCTGCTTTGGCTGAGTGCGAGGTTTGGCTTTCCGGTGATTCACCATCGTACGAGCGTGCGACTGCTGGCAGAGAAGCCGGCGGGGAGTCAGTAGACGAAAGCGCTCTGGCCGCGTCCGGTGGATTCCCGACAAGAATCGTGTTCCATACTCCGCTGTCTGACACTGGTGCGCTGGTTGCGTCTGCTGGTGCCGGGGTGTATCCGGTGAACCCGCCCGCAGAATGGATGGACGACCCCAAGTTTGATGGGCCTTCGTCCATGACCGTTAGTTCTGACGGCCGGGTGAAGGGCCATGTTGCTCTGTTTGGGGCTTGCCACATCGGGTTCGGTCAGCGTTGCGTTGAGGTTCCTCGGTCGTCAACGAACTATGCCGGGTTCCTTACGGGCACGGTTCTTTCCGCTGAGGGAACCACCATCAAGACTGGTCAACTGATTGTCGATACGGTTCACCCTGATCTGAAGCTTGCCGCTTCTGACGCTCAGTCCTTCTACGCTCACACTGGTTGCGCTGTTGCTGACCTTGTTGTCGGTGAAGACCAGTTCGGTATCTGGGTTGCTGGGGCGATGCGCCACACTGCCGACGAGGGCGATGCCCGTATCGTGAGAGGATCTGACGCTTCGCCTGACTGGCGGAATCTGGTTCATAACGGCAAGCGTTTCCCGCGCGAGATGTGTGCGTTGCTGGCAGTGAACAATTCAGGGTTTAAGGCGCTGGTTGCTTCGGCTTCGAACGTTGAAGACTTTGTTGAGCCGGGCAGGAATGCTGCTTACATTTCTGATGGCGAAGTGTTGGCGTTGGTTGCTTCTGCACAGATTTCTAAGACTGCTGTCGTTGATGGTTTGTTTGAAGAGGTCGCAGGGCTTCGTGTCGAGTTCAGTCGTTTGCGTGACCAGTTGCGTCCGCAGATTGTTGAGTCGGCTAGAACGAAAGCTCAGGAGCTTGCAGCGTCAACGGAGCAGCGTCCGAAGGTGCGGTCGGAGTCGATGATGGAGCTTGATGCTGCTCGCCGTCAGTTGGCTCGCGCTAAGGCGAAGCGGCTCGCTCTTTCCTAAAGTTTCAGCGGCCCGCACCGGACCGCAGTAACATGCGTTCGATGCTTGATGATACGTCTGCTTACGATTCACTCAAAGCTTGGTCAGCAGACATGAGGCTGACCGACGTTCGACTCACGCGAACCGAGGCCACCATGAAAGCGGAACGAGACAAAGAAATCCTCGATTACTGGCGCGCCAGCAAAAACCTGTCGAAGACCGCCGCCAAATTCGGTATCAGCCGCCACCTCGCCAAACAGAGTATTCGCCGGGCAGCCCGGCAGACCGCAGGGCAGCCGCCGTCAAACAGGCGTCGCAAAACGTCTTAGCAGGGTCAAGCGACGCCGTGTCCACAGCGTTGCTGCAATCGTTGCACCAGCGAACGAACTCGGGCAGCGGGTTGCCGTTCTCGTCCAGTTCGATTAGGGCGACCCGTGCCATCTCAGTCACAACGCCGAAATTGTCGTCCTTGTGAGCCTTGACGGTGCCGGTCCATTCGACGTTGCCGCCAACGGTCAGGCCGAACAGATCCTTGCCGGAACCGAACGTTGAAACCTTTGCCCCGGCAAACTCGCCGGAAGCAACGACGCCGTTGACACGCTTCGAAGTTCCGAAGTGGGTTTCGACCGTGATCTCTGCGGTGATCGTGACCGGAAGGTTCCTGAGACGGGCCTTGATTTCGCCAATGTGGAAGCTGGGAACCTCAGCGGCTTTGACGGCTTCGGCCTCTACGGCCTTTGCCTCTGCCCGACGTTTTGCTGTCGGGAGGAAAGCGAGGATTCCTGCGGTGCGAGCGTGAACCAGACCGGCTTCGATTGCTTTGCGGGCGCTGACTTCGAAGTCGGAACCGGAAGTCATGTTTGCCATAACCCAGGCGGCTATTTCGGCACCATCGGCCATTGTCGGCATGTCGAGGTCCGAGAACATTTCTGTTTCCGTCCGAGTCCAACGGCCACCGATGAAAGTTTCGGTCAGGTCGCGAGTCGCTCCGGCTTCCGACGTTGGAATAAAACCGAACTCTTCGGTGATGATGTCGGCAGCAGCAAGGAAAATTTCGACGGTAGGTTCGACAGGTGCAGGCCGGTCGCCGCCGAAGAACTCGTCTTCGTCCGACGGGTCGGCGTTGCCTGCGAGCCAAAGAGCGGTCGTCGGGTCAACACCAATGAAGTCCAGAACACAGTTTGAACCGAGCGTGACGAATTCGCCTTCGTCGGACACCCAAAGGCTTGTGACGTTGCGGGCACGCTTCGTGCCACATGCGGTGCAGGTTTTGTCGGTGAGGAACCGGGCAGGAATTTCGACGCCGTTTTCGCCGTCTTTGCCGCGTGCGGCCGGGAAACGTGTGGCCCAGGCTTCGCCCGTGGGTGATGGGACGGTCCAGTCGAGCGACGCTAGTGGCGTCCATCCGTTGTGTTTTGCGATGACGCCTGAGACGGTGAGGGCAGTCAGGTTGTACCCGAGGCCGGTTTCGCTGTCTTCGACCCGACGGGTTTCTCCGACGGTCATGGTCGCGAGGGGGGCATCGAGCTTTGCGAGGCGCTTGTTGAGTTTGGCAAGCTTTTTCTTTGCGAGGTCGATTTCGTAATCGAACGCCTCCAAAGTTTTTTCAGTAATTTCGAAGTTTGTGGTCATGGTGATTTTTCTGGTTGGTTGGCTTTACAAGATAAGTGTAGCACACATGGGTATGCGTGTTGCAAATTGAAGACAGATAAAGTAATTGCGGAGGTGGAGCGATGCCTAAAGTCATCCGAATACAGCCGGGAGTCATTGACGCAGTAACCCCCAAAGGTATTCCGCTGGTTCTAGTCTCCGACCCAGACGGCGACTACTTCGTTGTTGAGCAGCGGGCTATAGACGGATACCCCTCTGTGTTTGTTGCCCACAAACGCGAAGCCCACCCGCCGCTACCAGCAGGCCGCTCCAGTTTCGCCCGTTTGCAATAAATATCGGGATCATTGCTGGCATCCCCGTTTGAGGTATGCGTATGGGTAATAATGATGTTCAAGTTCGACGTAGTCGCACCGTGAAGCCCGGCGTAGCCGGACGCAAAACTTAAAACGTCCGATAAGCCCCAAGGAGGCCACCGTGGACCCCATGAATCTGCCAGAAGACCTCAGCACATTTTCTGATGCTGAATTGCAGGAAATCAAAGCAAAGCTTGCCGAGCGCGCCGAGGAAATCGCCGCAGCAGAGCAACTTTCCGATGCCGACCTCATCGAGATCGAAGCGCTTGGTGACATCAACGTCACCATCGACAACGAACTCGCTAGTCGTTCCGAGATCGCTGCGGCGGCAAAGGACCGAGTTGAGGCAGCACTTGACAAGTTCCGTTCAGAGCCTCTAGCTGCTGACGACGCCGAAGAGGCCGTCGAAGAGTTGGCTGAAGAGTCGGCACCCGCTGACGAGGCGACAGAGCTTGCCGAAGAGGCAACCGAGCTTGCCGTTGAAGTTGAAGAGAGCACCGAAGAACTCGCCGTCACCGACGACGACGCGACCATTGAGACAGAAAGCGATGCAACCGTGAATGAAGAAGTAACCCCTAACGCGGCTGCACTCGCAACCGCACGTCCCGCAGCGCTCGCCCCGCGAGCCAACGAGAACGCTGCGAGTTTCCAGGCAACTGGTTTCTCTGTCGATCCCGAGGGAACCAAGTACGAAGACCCGATGGAGCTTGCGACTTCAATCGCCAAGAAGCGTCAGGGCATGACTCATGTCCCCGCTGGCGTGAAGGACGACTATGTTCGTCTCGCTTCGCTCAACAAGGGCTTCGAAGACGGCAAGATGATGGGTTCCGACGCCAGTCGTAACGGCTCGATCCTTGACGCTGCTGGCCGCGAAGCAACCGCTCTCGTCGCTTCTGGTGCTATCTGCACCCAGCTTGAGACGAACTACGAGCAGATCACGCTTGGCGCTCCGCTGGACGCACCGCTCGCTTCGGCACTGCCGACCGTTGGCGCGTCGAAGGGTGGGCTTCGGTTCCGTCCTTACAGCAAGGCGAACATCATTGCTGCGCTTGAAGGCATCGGCCACATCACTTACGGGCCTGGCGCTGGCGCTTGCCCGACCGGAATGGGACCGGGTTCAATCTCGACCATGCCGATCGGCGGCAACAGCACCGGCGGTACCGACGGTGAGCTTTCCGACGACAACCTGAAGCCGTGTGTTGAACTGACCTGCCCGCCGGAGGACGAGTGCTACGTCGAGGCGTTCTCGCAGTGCCTCAAGGTGGACAACCTTCAGTACCGTGTCGATCCCGGCCTGGTTGCCGAGTTCCAGCGCGATCTTGCACAGGCATACACTGCTGTCAAGGAAGCATGGATTCTCGCTTACCTCCAGGGCAACGCGACCGACATGCCTGTCACCGGCCTCAACGGGACGCCTGGCGTGCTGTACGCAATCGAGCAGGCTGCGGCTTCGTACCGTTCGGCACACTTCATGGCGTCGAACGCCACCATCCAGGCGTTCATCGAGCGCGGCGAGCTTGACCACCTCAAGCTCGACGTTGCGATGGCTTGCGGACTGGGTCTTGACCCGTTCGCTGTCATGAGCATGACCGAGGCCGATCTGGCTGCGGAGCTTCGCAAGCGCAACATCGAGCCTGTTTTTTATACGGACCCCGCCAAGCTTGGTGGAGCGATTCAGGCTCCTGCTGTTCCGACCGGAACCGTTGATGTCATCATGGGTGCGCCTGGCGCAGTTGTGATGTTGGATGGCGGTACATTGGATCTCGGCATCGTCCGTGACTCGGCGCTGAACGGTACGAATGATTTGCAGATTTTCCAGGAGGAATGGCTCGGGCTGTGTAACCGTGGCATCGAGCTGATTGAGCTTCAGATCGACGCCGGTTGCCTTGGTGAGCGTCAGGCTTGCGGCGACCTTTGCGTCACCACTCCCTGAGCTAGTTGTAGTTGGTCCGGCCGGGGAGGGAAACCTTCCCGGCCGGGCTTCACCCCGGTTTCTGATTGGAGAAAACAAGTGCCGCTAATGACACCCGGTGGGCCGATTCAGGTTCCTCCACGCCAACGCGCCCAATACGGGCTGATGGACTCTGCTGTGAAGCTCCCTGAGCTTGCATGGCCGGCGCATCTTTGTGATGACCCTTGCGCCGACGCATTCTTCTACTCGCCTGATTGTGACAAGTTCATTCGGTGGACTGTCGATCCGGCAGACCCGTTGAAGGTCACGTTCTCCACCATCGACTCAACTGTTGTCGATTGGTATGTCGGTGACGGTTCCAGTGCTGGCGGTGCGCCGAGCGGCGCTGTTTGGACGCACACTTACCCGCAGGCTGGCCGATACTACGTTGAAGCTATTGAGCCTGCGGATGATCCGTTGGACCGTCCGAAGCGCCGACAAATTGTGTCGTTGCAGATCGGGTGGCCCGAGTGCGGTCCGTGCGACGAAGTGTCACCAGTGTTGTTGATGACCGAACTGTTCCAGACTGTCGGGCCGGTTGATGAAGAAGCAATGCAAGCTGCCGCTTTGCGTGAGCTTGAGGCAACGAAGTCGAAGGCTTTGGAAGAGGCCGCGTGGGTTGGTTACGGGAACTGTTCGCCACGGTTGACGGCGG
>Ga0209716_1001159_pt1 | contig 20753 bp, 9 predicted proteins | sample COGITO_mtgs_1205_FD_184811 | JGI IMG/M metagenome (GOLD analysis project Ga0209716, IMG submission 184811) | Pelagic marine microbial communities from North Sea - COGITO_mtgs_120531 (SPAdes) (version 2) | ecosystem: Environmental > Aquatic > Marine > Epipelagic ...
GGTACGCGCAGGCTGTTGATGAGGTCGTGGAGGTTGCGCACGAGTTCGTCGTGTTCGTAAACGGTAAGGTGCTGGCGCAGCATCCAATAGGAAATGGTCTGCATGAGTTTGGCGGCTTGTTCACTGTCAAGGCCGGCGACAACGGATGGTGTCATCAATTGCTTGAGGTGTGCAACCAGCACGCCTTCGGGTGTTTCCCGGCGAACTTCGATTTCGTCCAAGCCAAGACCGAGTTGTTGCCCAAGTTGCTGGGCGTCTCGCTTGAGCGTACGTGCATCTTCTTGAAGGGTGGAAGCACGTTGAGGTTCTGGGGTTTGGTTAGGTGGGACATATACGGAAAGTGCGCCTTCTTCACTGCGAGTATAGGCTTCGCGTCGCTCGATCATTTGTCGTGCACGGTGGCTGTATTTTCCTCGTCCTGCGTAAATTTCTGTTCCTTGTTGATCGTATAATGTGGCCATTTTTGTTCACCGGGAGAGTATATGTCTCTCCACAGTATATAAAGAACTGAATAAAATGATTTTAAATTGAAGAAATCAAAAATTTGTTGACACCTATTCTGAGTATTCCTAAGGATAATATGATGCAACGTACTCGTGAGTATCGAGCACATATGGATTTAGAAGAGATTGTAAAAAACATGGCTGAATCACTAAAAATCGTTGATGAAACCACTATGACTCAAAGAGCAAGTCGAAGTGGTTCAGGAGAGTATATCCCTTGTGTGGGAACCATATGGGAAGATGATTTCACTAGAGAAGCGGTCATAAACTGGGCGCTGAGGAGTCCAGCATCGTTTCAAAATTTTTCAGAAAAATGGTTTGAAATGTCTTACCCAGCCGGCAGGGGAAAATGTGATCTCGTTTTGTGCGGGTCAGGTTTTCAGCCAGAATTTGGATTGGCAGCATATGAATGGGCAATTGAAAATAAATATGTCCGCTTCATTGGTGATAATGGTAAGAATAACGATTACGGTGTGACGAAAGTAGTCTCTCCTTATCGAAAAGATCGAAGCAGTGTTTTGGATGCAGAACGACTTCTTCAATTCCATTCTGCTGAGAAGAAAGCGATCTTAATGTATGGTTTTGAATTTAATTCAGAATCTCATCAACTTGCTCTCCAATGGTGTGAACGTCATGAGTCGGAGGGTGATCAGGCAAAAAACCGTGAAAGAGTAAAGAACATGAAAAGCATTCTTGATAAGGCCGATCCAAAAACACATGAGATGTCCATGAGAGACCTGATTCCATTGTTTGAAGCGGCTGCTAAAACGAAGGGTATCAAACTTGGACCATGCGTTGAATCTGAGTTTTCTGGACTTAACAGGCATCCACTCTATCATCGCGGGAGGGTTCTTGGTTGGCAAGTGTTGGAAAGTTGAAGATTTCACGTTAATGTTAGCCTTATGAACCGTCGCCATAGCACTACAGTTGATGCGGTTCGTTGATCTCTTTTGCGGAATTGGTGGCTTCCATGCTGCCCTTCACCGTTTGGGGCATGAATGTGTATTTGCGACCGATATTGATAAATCAGCAGCTGAAACATATGAACTCAATTGGGGTAAACCAGGTGGTTTTGATGTCAATTGCGATATACGCGGAGTATTAGATGACATACCCAAAATGGATGTCATCTGTGCAGGTTTCCCCTGTCAGCCTTTCAGTAAATCTGGCTCTCAAGAGGGATTTAAAGATCAGACAAGAGGTACATTGTTCCATGATATTTGCTACTTGGCTGAGAAGCACAAACCAAAGGTTCTCTTTTTGGAAAATGTTCCAAATCTCGTTAAACACGACAGTGGAAATACATTTGCTGTGATTCAACATACCTTGAATGAATTGGGTTACGACTTCCAATGGGCTATACTATCTCCTCATAAGTTTGGTATCCCTCAAGTTCGAACACGAGTCTATATTGTGGCAGTTAGGAAAGATCTCGCAAAAGGCCGAGATTTTTCCTTTCCGTCCCAGCATGATGTTCAAGAACTTGATGTTCGAAATGTACTTGATCCAAAGGTTGATTCAAAATATAACATGAGTGATAAAGAAATCAAATGGTTAGATATGTGGGAAGATTTCCTTCAGAATGTTAACCTCGAAACGAAATTACCCGGTCATCCAATCTGGGCTGACTCTTTCGTAGGTGTGGAGCCACTTCCTGGGGACTTGCTTCAATATACTAAGAAGGAACTAATCGCTATTTGGAAAGAGTGGTCTGATTATGGATGGGTTAAGCCGATGAAAACCTCAATGAGAAAGGGGGAAATCATCAAAGCAATAAATCTGCCAAAATGGAAACAAGACTTCATTCGCAAGAATCGTTTTTTGTATTCAAATAATAAGAAATTCATTGATCGATGGTTAGCGGAGTGGAATGTGTTAGGTCTAAACGAAGATGGAGAACGGAATATTCCCGTAAGTCGAACAAAATATGAATGGCAAGCCGGTCCAAATAGCCGTACAAATTGGGAGAACATCTTCCAATTCCGTCCGTCTGGAATTCGCGTAAAGAGGGGTGATTATTTCCCTGCTTTAGTTGCCATGGCTCAAATTCCAGTTGTTGGATGGCTAAAGCGACATCTTACACCAAAAGAATGCGCAAGGATTCAAAGTTTTGATGTGGATGGAGAATATGGTGAGCCATTTGTTTTAGGTGATAACGATGGACAGGCATACAAACAACTCGGTAACGCAGTAAATGTGAATATGATCTATGAAATACAGACAAGAATTGACGAATTTCTCTCTGGATCGCCTGAATTTCCTACAAAAGATGCGATTCAAATGAAGTTATTTTGAACATTCAGATATTGTCAGAGCGTTTAGCGATACCATTCTAATTCAAGGTTGACCTTCGTGAATAGATTGAAATTCACTTTATCTTCTCATTTGTTTCCCTTGGAAACCTTTTACTGATAAATGGATTAGGGGGTACAAGGTGATTGGGTGGTTGACGATGGTGGGCTCGGAGACATAAAAGCCACTGTAGGCCTGTTTCGGCAGAATGCCAATCTTCTGGATACTGAGATTAAAGCTATATCAGAAATCATCAAAAATTCTTACGATGCGGATGCGACCAACGTCGTATTGAATCTGAAAGATGCGTTCAAACCGAAGGCTCAAAACCCTCAAATCCTCATCAAAGACAACGGACACGGCATGTCCCTGGAAGATTTTAACAAGAAATGGTTCATTGTTGGGAAATCTGTGAACACCCAAGAAATGTATTCTCCAAACAACCGTGTTCGACAAGGTGGAAAGGGATTGGGCCGATTGGGTGCATGGAAAATTGGAGAACGGGTGACGGTGTACTCCTCAAAGAAAGGACATGATCCGGTGGGTGTTTGCATTGACATCTCAGAATTAACCGACGGACAACTTTTCAAAGATATCAAGCCGGAGTTAGTCCAAGGTGCGGAGTCACATTTCCCCCGCGGTGAATACGGGACCCTCATCCACATTCAGAAATTCAATAAACAACTTACTGGTGCCACAATTTTCTGTCAAAACATGGCCCGCTCTATCCTTTTGCTCCAGAATCCATTTGAAGGTCTCACGGATTTCAAAATCAACCCACTTTATCCCTCCGAATCGGTCGGAGATATGGCTAATTTTAACCTTCAAGAATTGGCTGGTCAAGCACTGTACTATGCTGATTTGGAAATTGACGGCAATGTCATCCAAGGGACATTTACAAACAACAACAAATACTCCAATGAATACAATAAAACCAAAGATTTCTACACCAAGATGGATAATTTTTCAGGGTCCTCGCTTCGTTCTGTCGGAATAAAAATACGAGCCTTTGCTGGTGAGTCTAGTCTCTATAGGTACACGCGCATACTGCCAGGGAGCAATCAAGCACTAGGCAAACAAAAGTTCGAACAACTAACAGGCTTTAGGCTATACAAAGATGGAATTCGAGTGGCTCCTTATGGTGAACCAGGGAATGATTGGCTGGGATTGGATGATGTAAAATATGCAGGAGACAGTATTTTTCAAAATAAACGTCTAATTGCCATGGCGAATTACAGTATAAGTTTGAATCCTGATTTGAAGGAAGTCGCCGCCCGCAATGGACTGATCAAGACCTCATCATACAATGCCCTCGTTGCTCTACTCAGCCACGCAGTCAAAGAGTTACGGAAATGGGCCAACCCTATTCCAAACTCCCTGCCGAAGAGATACAGTGCTCCAGACTTGCATTACTCTCGGCTGGATGTAGAACCATCAGTTAGTTTCACCTCAGTGACACCCACTAATATCGGGGGAAAACTAAGCAAGTTAACGGCCAGTTGTGTATCAATTCCGGATTTAAAAGTCAACAAAAACGGCTTGGTAAGCGGCTCAGCACCTGCTCTCCCTGGTGATTACAACATTGTGGTCTCCCCCAGTAATGAATATGGTTCGAACGATTCTGTTTTCATATTGCATGTGAGGGCCCTCTCCTCCCAAGTCCCACCACCACCGCCACCACCACCACCACCACCACCTGGACCTGACGAGGACCCAGAAAAAAACAAGTCAATAACAAAAAACACACTAACGACGCATCATACAGGATTGTCGCAGGTCGTTCGGGACATCGCAGATGATGATAAGAAGCGAAAACTCGAGGAGATTCTCAGCGAACTTCGTCAACTTATCAGTGATCTCTGAGGGTTATCTGTACCGGTCTAGTTGTTCTTGCAGCCACTGGATATCTTGAACCAGTTTCTCTGCTGCCGGCATCTTTTTTTTATGGCGCTCAGGATGTTTGAAGATATACCACATCCCGCCTTTGATATGGTTGAAAAGAGCGATCAGCGCCTCCACCCTTTCCTTGGAATTTGGAGGGCCGAACGACCGAAGATAGAGGCCGTTGAGATTGGATGGAATGAAAGGACCAGCTGCGATGATTTCGTTCAGTTTTTCCTGACGCATTTCATCTGTTTTGTTTTGAGCTCTGGAATACCCAAGGTAGTTTGGGAGTGAAGTGAAACCCTGCCCTGTAGCATATTGATTTGAATTGACTTTGTCAGGAATTGGCTTTGTAAGGTCTTGAGATGTTGAGCCACGCCCTCGACGTGTTCTTCGTCCTGTCTTTGCTGTTTGAGAAGGGGGAGGCGCCTCTTGGATGGTTGCTTTGCAACCGATTGTCATGCAATGGCCTCCGAGCATGAGGCGTTGACAATGCGGGCAGAGGGTCATGGCATTGTGTCTCCTGGATAAAGTCGGTCCCAGGCGTAAAAAAGTTGATTCCGTATTTTATCCATTCCTTGTACTGCCTTGATTGCCCGCTTTAGGGAGACCTCATTTGGATGAGATTGGCCGTTGCGAACCCACTCCAAATCTCGAAAGGCTGAATCTGCCGGTTTTGGTGCAAACAATTCAGACCAAAATTGTTTGATATCTTGTTGGTCCATTTCCCTTCCAGTCAACCTCTCGCTCAACTTCTTTAGAGCCATTTTTGCAAGGTTGGTCTTGTTATAGTCTTTCAGCGGTAAATTCGGTGATGTTGCGCCTCCAATCAAACATATTCTGAGGTCCCCTAAGGTTGTGCCATAGGTGACGGCCTCATCGGGGGTCAAATTCTGCCAATCGGGTACTTTACCTCCTGGTATGTCGGAAGCCACAAATTCTCTTTTCTTGATTGTCGATGAAGCTTTTTTGTTCAGAGATGTGTCGTGCATAGCAACATAAATCAATTTGTGCCAATGTTCAGAAACGGGGTCCTCATCGGTTCCCTTCCAGTCATGAACATGCAGTGCATAGAATTGGTAATAACTGAGCAAAAATCGGCGGAATTCTTTCTCAAATGCTCCTAGTTCCCATTGAAGCGACATGTATTCACTCTGGTTGAGAAAGCGTTCGTTGCCCTCCATCGTTCGCGGTATTTCCATACCTACAGAAAACAGCCTTTCTGTTTCTGTTACTTCATCTTGCGGTTCTTGGGGTAGCGAACTCAACTCGTGCAATGAATGGTTGGTTAGGTTGTCCTCCATGGGCTCTTTGAAGACAGGGGGCGGCTCAAAGCGTACTACAGTGCCGATTGCATAATCCACCGACCCGTCGAGCAAGGCGTGGGCGTTGATCAATTGTTGATTGTAGCCTTCTTGGTCGCTTTCGATGGAGATTTTTGTTAGCGATTCACTGTTTCCGAGCATGCCTCGGTGTGTCATGTTCACCGAACCCATCAAGACCGAGTAAGGAAAGCAAAACAGTTTGTTGTGAATGCCAAATTTCTTCTGCACTTTCAGATTTGCTCGCTGTTTTTGGGTGAGTTTCCGAACAAAGGTTTCTTCCTTGACCAGACCTGGAGAGTTTTGCTTCGGTAGCGCTTTGTCCTCTGCATCCAGTGTTAACACCGTGACGGTGAACCCGATTTCAGCGAGGGCGATGAGCACGTCCGAGAGGTTGGCGAACAACCGCCCGGGCATGTCAAACAGGTCCGCCCAGTCGTCAGAAGAGAGGTTTGACGGTGCGAGGCTCAAATCGCGAATCCAAGGTGAGATTAAGGAAATGACACGGCGTTCCTCGGGAATCTCATCCAATGTATCAAGCGCATAGATGATTTCATTCCAAAACAGCGACGCGTGACCGTAGTTGTAACCGCTCATTGTCCACCACCGTCCTCAGGCATGGTGTCGTAAAGACGCATCAGCATCTTTGGTTCAGGCATTTCTGGTCCAGATGACCGTGTAGCGTGAATGGCAACGGACTGAGGGACACAGGTTTGTGGGAAGGTGATGATTTGCTCCTCGTTGCGTTTCCAATGCGGAAATTCTTCCTGCGTTCCTCCGAGTACAACTCCCTCTTGCTGCCGGGCTTCGGCTTGCGTAGCATACCCGGGTTTGTTGTGCGAGAGACCAAAGTAGTGCTCGACGATGTTGCGAGAGGTGTAGCGGTCGGAGAGGATACCTGGGAAGCTTGACCCTGCATAACTTCCGTGACAGGCAAAACACCCGGTATCGCACAAACTCATGGATTGGTCGACAAGGTCAACGGAAGAAATCTGGACACCAGCGTCCCTGAGTTTACCTACGAGGTAGGGCGTGATTGAACGCAACAGACCTGCTCGCCTCAAGGTCGTGATGTGAAGTGCTTCCCAAATGGTTGAGAATCGAGCGGTCAGATGCCGGCCTGCTCGTTCGTGTTTTCTCAAAGACTTGGGGAGTTTGGTCTCGGGGTCAAGGTGTTTGATGAGGGCCACTCGATGGTTCAAATGTTCGTTGCAGCAGCTCAACCAACTCTCAACCTTCGCGATGTAATCACCCGTTGGCACCGGCGGTGCAAACATCTGCCGTTGAGCAGCAAGGGCCGTGCGGGTGATTTGGTAGTGCTGCTTGATGCTTCCCGCCGTTCCGTTGCCGCCCGGCTCGTCATCGTACACCGCCACGGTGTGGTCGTTGACGTTGATGGATGCAGAAATTTTCTCCTCCTGCACGCCTGAATACGTTGAAACCGTTTGGACGAGCCCTCGACCAAGCGTGTTGAGCAGGGTCATGCTGTGCCATTCTTCGGCTGAGGCCTTCAGGGTCTCCTCATCCCAAACCTTCTCTCGATGTTCGTTGTATTTGGGTACACATGCTTCCAGGTTCTCTTTGAACAATTCTCGTATGTTCTTCCGAACCGTTCCAAGGTAGAGTTCTTGTTCCGACGGGAGGACGTTTGAATCCTTCAGCAGACTGATGGCCTCTCCAACGGTTTCTGGCATGGCTGTTGAGTTGGCTTCATGCAGTTTGATGAGCAAAATTTGGACGATGGAGCGAATGGTCAATTTCTCTCGGGGCTCAAATATCTCCAACTTCTCAATGTGGTGGTGGAGCAACTTGATGAAATCGGCGTCAAACGGCGATGCCAAGAGTGCATTTGCATCCTCCTTGATCCGTGCGACCATGGATGAACTCAATCGATAGACGGTGCCGTCGGTGGTGAAGGTGTCGCCGAACACAACGTCTTGAGTCTGGCCGTTGAATTTTGCCTCGTAGCGAAGAGAAATGCCGCGAGTACGTTGCACGCCGGTTACGATATCGTTGACATCAAGGGAATTGCTAAATTCAACCGATTGGAAGGCGCCATGGAACACGGGGTGACGCGTGACATCTCGCCGACCGGTTCCTTGCCTGTCGCGCAGGGTTGAAGGAGAGTAACTTCGCATTTGTTGGGACTGTTCCATTGTGTAATTGGACCATCTCATGGGCCACGATTCTGGAATCAACGAGTAGTCAGCCCCAGAGGCTGATACGTCCATGCCGGAGACAAGTCCGGTCCCTTCAACAAATCCAACCTTGCTCGGGACGTTTCGCTTTCCACCGTCGGAAGACATGCCCCATTCTTTGCTCAATCGTAGGAACGTTGGTCTGACGATTTTCGGTGTATCTGTTTCGCTAAATCCCATGCGAATGTTCCAGGGGACATTAACAATTGAGGCGGTTATGGTCCCTACTTGACGAATCCTCGGAGGGTGAAGTGTGAGTGGGAAACCAGCACTAGTATCAATTTCACCCGCATTCAATTCCACCATGTCATAAGGGCCCAAACGTTGGATTCCGTCGCCGCCAATCGGGCTTTTGAGCGCATGACCGGTGCCACTCTGGGCGAGTCGGAAATTCCAAGTCCCAGGGAGTAAATCTCGCATGACCTGATTCAGAGTCTGTGGGATTTTGGTCCCCCCATGGCGCTCAACGTTGATTTTCAATTCTTTTGGATTTTCTAAAATTGAACTGACAAAGCAGTACGGTGCGTCAATAATGAAACACTCGGCCGTGGAGAGAAGGAACGAGAGATAATACTGTGCAGTCCGGTCCCGGAACGCATTTTGCATGGCCTTTGCAATGGCCGTACCTTCACTCGCTGCGGAGCCGTCGTCTTCGTCAAGCGCAGCCCACAGTTGTTCAAGGAGGACAACCAGAGGGCCAATTTTGGATTTTTGTGCGAAAGGCAACGCAGATTTCAATTGTTCAAGACGTTGATGCAACGAGGTGAGTTGTTCAATTTCGTAGGGTGATGCCTCAAGGAATCTGTGAAAATCATCAACCAAGTCCTCATTAAGAATATCCAAAATACCTTCAAGTTTCGTTCGTATTTCCTTGACAAATTTGGCGATTTTATCCTTGACACCCTCATCAACCGGTGGGAATTTTTGGTCTACGCCGCCATGCATAATACGTATGGCTTCGATTAGGCTCACCTCTTCCTGGTTTCTTGAGGAGAACTTGGTGTCGTTGATCATCTTGAGGTGTTTCAGGAATGTAGAGACCACTTTATTCAGCTCTTCATTGGGGAGACTTGCACTGGTTTCCGTGCCCCAGAAGCCTCCGGTGATCCAACTGATGCTGTCGCGGCGTGTGGCGGAGTTCTCTAACAATTTAATTGCGCTCTTAAGGTCTGTAGGCCATTCTGGGCGAGCGATTTCTTCAATGTTGATGCCACGCGAAGCGATGAAGTCCATCACGCACATGTAGGCTTGAGACAACATCACCGAGCGGTTCATTGACGCCACAGGAACCACTTTACGAATGGGTTGCAAGATGAGTTTACCGTGATGGTTGTAAAATTCGTAGTCTTGAGAACGCTTAGAGAGCACCGTGGTGACGTTGACGACCGAGTTCTTCTCACGGCCAGCCCGGCCTGCTTTCTGGCGGTACGAGGCAATGTCCCTCATCGCCCGATGCATGACCACGTTGCTGACGTTGTTCATGTCAACACCCACTTCCAGTGTGGGTGTGGCTACGATGACGTTGTGGGGAATCACTCCCTTCGTGAGTTTGTCAGCATCAGGGATGGGTGGGTAGGCCTCACCGGAACGATGGTGAAACAATTTGTCAGACGAAAACTGAGAGGGGTCAACCGATAAGCCGTCTTTCCCTTTCTTACCAGATTGGTCTGCCGTATGCCGACGAGAACGGAGTGTGTCTTTGAACACAAACGCCTCTTCATCACCCATGTTCGGACGCTTTGCAATGCGTTTCTTCATTTCATCACTCAGCCCGTTTGCAATGTGGTTTTTTGTTATCGGCTCGGTGCTGAGGTTGTTGGCGAACCACCAGCACACTCCTGCTTGAAGCATCGGGCATTCATCGAGCCCGTTGACTTCAACAATGTCTGGACCCTCTTTGGAGAGCACCTCCATGGTAAACGGCTCAGCCTCGGAAAGCCCGCCTATCTTGGTGCGGAAGGAAAACAACTTCTCGCGTGGAACCGACACCGTTTGTTCAAGCTTACAAGGCGGCACGGCAGTACCGTCATCTGAGGTACCACCCTTGCATTTCCTGCACATCTCGGAATCGTTGAGGATTTGCGCCATTGGGCGGTCAAACCAGTGGGCGTAAGGGAGCGTGATGGATCCACCTTTGCCGGTGTCAATTTGGGGTTGACTGATGGATTGAGCGTTCATCGTCCCTTCGTTTTCGTTGAGAATCATTTGCCACCTGCCGACAAATTCCTTGCTATCGGCGAAGCAGATCATCTTCTCCAATGTTTCTGCATCCACCTCGTCCGAACTCAGTGGGTCAGGAAGTTGTTGGAGGTTCATGGTTTGGTGACCAACCAAACTCGTCGTGTTGTAAACCGGACCACCCTTGGTGACTCCGGTTCGGGGCCGAACGAGAACGTGGTTCACGATGCCGCCGACCGTGCCTTTGGACTCTTCTTCAGTCGGTTCGATGGACACCACTTCATCAGCATGGGAACCCCACACCTTTGCAACATGATTTGGAGCCTCGGCAATGGTGGCGGACGCAGCGATGAAGTTCAATTTCCGATTTGCTGGGCGAACAATGCTGTGGAGTCGATTGAACAGGCCACGAATATGACCGCCTTCCAGTCCTGAAGCGAGATGGATTTCATCGAACACAATGCGTTGAAGGGAGGTTTGGCAAGCTTGGACAACTTCGGGAATGACCATGCGTCGGCGGAAGGATTCCAAGCCTGCAATCACAATGTTGGCGGCCCTGAGCGGAGTTTGGCGGGAGACCGGGTCAATGCCGCCGTATCTGGAAACGGAGGCACAGACAACGTTGTCTTTGCCGGGGCCCATCCATTCCTTCTTTGGGTCCCACGGCAATTTCGTCCCCGGAATGGTTTTGTTGAAGCGTTTGATCATTCCGCCGGCATCTACGGCGATGGTCAAATGGCAACCTTGGAAAGCGTGTGTAGCGTCTTTCTCAATGCTCTTGTTAACGTGTTTGATGTAACTGGTAAGGGTAGAGTATTGGTCAAAGGCAAGGTCGTTTCGCGGGTAGGTCAAGAGTTGATTCCACTGGGATGGCAGACCGGTTTGTTTCCGAGCATAGTTTCTCAGAAGGCTGTCGACCAAGACGGGGACGGTGAAGGCGATGGTTTTCCCGCTTCCCGTGCCGGCCGAGACCACCACAGGTTGGTTTCGGCCACACCAGGAGGTCAGAAGTGAATCAATGATGGCCCTTGCTTGGAACCGGGTCAGCATGAACGTCTCAGGTCCGCCTGCGACTTCTATGGCAATAGAATTCAGAACAGTGACTACGGCTTGCTGAGCAAGGTTTTTATCGACATGAGGCGGGAAGGCCTGAGGGTCCTCAAGTTCAATCCGGGCCCAAAGGTCGGACATGAATTGGGTGAGTGAAACGTTTCGTTGTGGTCGGTCCATGACGGCAGGTACCCACTTGACCGCTTCAATCAATTGCAAGTGAACCGGGTCGTCCGAATCTTCTTCATCATCTTCGTCGGTTTGGCGCTTGACATATTCGTGCATGGTTCCGATGGTTCGCACCATTTCCGAGGTGCGGGTTACGTAGCGAGTGGGGTGTTCATCCGTGGAAGGAATCACCATGAGTTGGCCTTTCTCGTCAAGCACCTCAATGAGTTCAACCAAGTTTTCTTCGGTAATGCCGTCCGATTTCTCAACAACCTCTTCCACACTCCATGGTTTGAACGCTGGTTGACCGCCGTGAGGGCCGGCAACAATAGAGGCCTCAAACCTGAAAAGTTCGTAAAGAGCACCGAGGAGATGAGCCCTACTTTCTTCAAAAATAAGGGTCATGGTTCCCCCATCCTTCTACAGTATTTATCATATGCGATGATGTACAACGAGTGCAACTTGTGCAGCTGCAAGTCAAACCGCCCGTCGTTGTGACCGTCTTCGTGCTGGAAACTGACAACATCTGGTATCCGGATGTATTCGTTGGATGAATCGGCGTAATAGCGTTCGATGTTGTCTGCAAGGTGTTTGACAAACGAACCCGTCTCTCCGTGCGGAGGTCGGAGGCGCCATCCGTCTAAGCGTTGACCGGTTTGCGATGCTCGGTCGGAGACGTACAACGTGTTGCCAATGGATTCCCATCCCTTGAGGTTGGGTCGGGTGGGTTCGTCCAACACAGGCTGGTGCGTCGCCGTGTCCGGACGGCGCAGACGAACCGTGTGCAGTCGATTGCTTCCAATTGGGTCGGGTACAACATAACCAGAGATGGTGCATATCAGGTCTTCAGGGTACATCTGTTTGAAAACGGATGGGGCTGCTTCTTGCAGTCTTCCTTCGCTGGATTCCCTGTTGATCTTATCGAGGATTTGGTCAACGAGGATTTGGATTTCACTGACTTTTTGCCACTTGCCCTTCTCAAAGAAGTCAACAAAGGCCGTGTCAATGGGCAGTAATCCATCTTGATGGGTCCTCAACCATGTTGTTTTGTCAAACCCAGAAATGTATCCTTGCAGTGCTAGGAAACTTAGGTCTTCCTTTGGTATCCCATACTGGTCAATGAACTCTTTTCTTCCCAGGAGCGTGTGTCCATTCAACAATTCCTGGAATAAATCTTCGGCCCAATTGAGTTTTTCTCGACCCCACTCACGGTTAAGCCATGGACCCAATGTCATCGTGAGTCTCCTATTTTCCAGCGACCATCCGATGCCGCACGGTCCAATCAGCATGTTAGAAAGGAATTCGTCTTCTGAGTTCGGAAACATTGACTCAGTGTTGGACTGTTCAGCACTTATCGTCCTGACATCAATTGAATCGTAGGCCCAATTGAGCAACTCACCTGTTGCAATACCGGACTCCGCAGGCGAATGCAAATCTGCCAAATAGCGTAGAACACCTCTACGTAGGAATTCAACAGCTCGCCGTTGAGACTCATCCCCAGCGTCGTTTCGTTCTCCAACTTCCCCAGCATTGGAATGATCCTCTAGGAAGGTTTGCAGAATGGTTCGCACCTCGGCCAAGATGCCTTGGGCGGTGTTGTGTTGTCTGAGTTTATCAGGGAACTTGTCGTTCATTTTGCTCCATTCTTCCGTTGTGGCTGTGAGAACGATGCTGGCTGGACTCGAATAAATGTGTGAGTGTTCAGAAAGCCATGCTGATTTCGTCGTGAGGGGAAAACAAGAGTCGTATTCGTCCTCAAGAACGACGTAGATTTTCGTTTGTTGGGTGATAGGGAGATTTTCCTTTTGCAAGGTCTTGCCACCTTTCCGGCGCCTGATTTTTTCTCCGTTGTCTTTGAGCCTCTTGAGTGCAGATGAGAAATCGGTGAGGGTACCTAGTTGGTCAACGAACTTGATGGTGTTTGCCGTGTATCGTTTTCTATGGTCGAGGAGTTCTGCAAACTTTTCGCTCCAATTCACCTCATCAGACTTGTAATTTTCAAATTCAATGGCTGCGAGGTCTCGCCAGTAATGGTCATGATTGGTTTCGTCAATCAAGTTGAGGAATTGATGCTGGGCCAGCACCAGAGCTTCAAGGCTGTGTGCAAGCAAAACATCTGGTCCTTGATTGATTTCCTCCTCTTTCAAACTAATTGACTCAATGAGTTCTCGAAGCAGGATAGGTTTCCTTGTCATACCGGGCACATACGAGAAGAAATGATTGAATAACTCAATTTCTTCAAGCGGGAACTCACCATCAGGGATGAATTGATGATCCAACCGATGGAGATGGGCCACTGCTTGTTGGGCACGCATCGGATTTTCTTGAAAGTACGGTGCGTTTTTGAGCAAAATGGTGTCAGGTAGCAAGGCCATTTTATTGAGGAGCGCATGCCTGAACACCATGCTGGAAAGTCTTCCGGGGACAAGGTTCCATTCAGCAGCCGCGGTGTTACGCTGCGGCAGAGTAGTGTAATTTGATGTCGCTCTGAACATTTTCTTCAAATCTTCAGAAGGAGATTCCGGGAGACAACCAACGTACGCTTTGTTTTCTTCAAGGTAGGACATGATTGAATTTGCATTTTCCAATGCACGAAGTTCACCCGCTGTAAATTTTTCACAGACAATACGGATTCTTCTCCGTCCACTTCTCACACTCTCTAAATCTGCCAAGTAGAGGAACATAAAGTGGGGATGGAGGTCCATGTGTGAGAAACGTAGTGAGCGAAGGTACCTGAGATAGTTTCGTTTTGAGGGCTGTTCAATGAGATTCTCGGCAATAACCGATGGATAGGAACTAACACGTAGCAACACTGTAAACCTTCCTTCTGTCATTGCCTGAGTCCATTGGGACTTTTTGTCTGCTGATTTGGCTAAATTGCTTTCTTTCGAGTGTTCTGTATTGAGAAGATTTTTTGCCGTGTTGTCATCAAGATGATTCTTCTTTCGTTGGCCGCCCATCTCTCCCCACTCTAACTTGAATGTGGATTCTGGAACAACGATGTATCTGTCATTATCTCCTGTTCCCAATCGGAGCTTTGTCGGGATTTGAGCACCAAAAACATCAAAAAAATGCTGGGATTCAAGTTTCAGCGGAACGCCCACATGAGGTATTTTGTTGACCCAGGAGAGAACCGCCTCATGAACATCACCACCAGTTAGGGGGGAAATACTGCAGGACAATCCTGAGAAGGCCTCTGCATTCATGGGGATGTTTTCAACGGCGATGGTGGAATGAGGAAGGACACTGATATTGTTGAGATCTTGGATGATTCTGTCTGCTTCTTTGTCAACAAAGATGTGTGTTGGATACCTGTCGCGTCCGAGAACCATGGCAACCTTGTCCATGGAATTCACAATTTTCCAATGACTTGAGGATTTTTCACATGTTACAACCAACGAAGTCGTATCCTTACGAAAAAGTACGCTTTCTGGTATTGGCTTTTCCAATTTGACGACTTCTTGTTGGCCTTCGATTTCAGTGGTCAAGAAGAAAGGAAACGTTGCCTCTTTTTGGGGGTGTTGCTCAATTAATTCAAGGAAAAAGGCCCTCCCCTCGTCATCTGATTTTCCAATTAACAAGCGCACCCGTTCGGCAAACAAAGTGTCAGAAGCGACAATTTTTTCATCCAAATAATCGTATATCTCAATGTTCTTTAATTTAAGGAGAGCCTTCCAACGTGGGTCAATGAAAAGTTCATCCACGTCTAGTTCAATTAATTTTAACGCGACCTGCGCCTCAAATTCTGATACTTCAACAGGTTCTTCCTCTGACTTATTGGATATAAGCTGGCCATCCAGTTCTTCCAACGTAAACCATTCTATCCTCGCTTCTGTGTTCCGATACATCGGAATCTTGAGCCAACCTGGACAGCCAAAATCACCGATTCTGTTGATGTGGTCAAGGAGGGTTTCGGTGTCCATGCCCTCAGGGCCGTCGTGTTGTTGCCATCGCGGCTCACTCAACGATAGGGCGGCGTCCCACGTTTCAACATTCCACGAGTAATATTGGAAGCCTTCATCCCCCCTTCGACAAATCCCCTCCGAGGGGTCAATGACCGATTCCCCCCAGTTTTGTAACTCCTCTTCTTCTTCCTCCAACAAAAGTCTAATTTCGGGCCGCAACACCTTGAGATTCAGATAGTTTGAGTATGCTCCTTCTTTTAGGAGTGGGTATATTTCGAATAGATCAAAAATTTCTCCCATTTCACTTGCATAATCTGATTGTTTCAGTAATTCGCTGATTTCGTTTACGAACTTATTAATTCCGTCATCGTTTTCTTGGTTGTCAGAAAAGACTCCAATCAATCGATAATATGTCTCGTCAGATATACCTAATTGCCCACGAGATTCATTGTCCTTCAGTCCGTCCATCATTTGGAAATAACATTCCATCAACGACATCATCAAGATGTCATTTCGTTCTTTTTCCACCGAACTGACGGCCAGGTTTTGTCTCTTTTCATCCATGGCGAATTTCGCCACAAAGTGAACCCCTGTGGTGGTCAGGTTCTCATTGAATGCTCCGGGAATTGGGAAAAGTGAGTTGTAGATCGCCCATTCAAAACCTGTGTTTGGAATGATGGTTATGGTTGCATCAAACAGTTTGAGCGTGTTGCCCACGACCTCATCTATGCTAAACTCAGGATTTTCACTTTTGTAAAGGTTCATCACATCTTGGTTGTCCTCAATCTCTTTTCTGAGAGTAGTTGAGAGCCGGTCGTCTGAGTATTGCAAGGCCTCGATTGGTTGTGAAAAGGTGATGACTCTGGACGGCAATCTATGTTTTTCGGCAGCGTCAATTTTCCAGGATTTGAAGCCATCATTCTGTAATTGAGTTAATGGAATTTGATCTTCTGTTTTTGCGACTTTATCTTGATAATTGGGCGTGCGAACAATCATTTCAAACGGGTTGGGACGCATCAATAGACCTTGAATTGAACGTTGAAAAATTTCCTCTAGGTTGTTTTCTGACAACTCCTTTAGCATGGAACTAACATCATTGCTGCGGGGTTTGTTTGCTCTGATTCGGAACTTTGGCTCTCCTTCATCGTACCAGGTTGTGGAGAATTCTGGGTAGTGGTATTCTCCGGTTCGATTAATGGAAATTTTCAGTTCACAGTGCCCATAGCGGAGTACAATCTCATCAAACATATGGATCCAAATCTTGAATCCGATCCCAAATTGGCCCTCAGTTGCGTATTGGTTGTGCTTGCTTGTGGATAATTTTGTCATTTTTTCAACTTCATTTTGTGCAAAATCAATCCACTGAGGAGGCCTTCCATTGTGGGAGAATAAAAATGAATCATTGCCAACTTCGAACTCGAATTTTGTAGGGCCAAAATGTCTTCCTTCTTCTTCCCAAACAGCATCATGTGCATTTTGAATCAGCTCAGAAACCCAGAATTTGAAGTTCTCTTCATGTGGACGACCTAAATTTTTACCAGAATATTTTGGAATCCTTTCTATGAGATCTTTGAATGTTGACGCTCTGTCTGAATGGTGGTATCCGTTTTGTTGGTTGACCAATTTTGTGGCTCCAAGTTCGAAAGAGCAGCGGACTTGAGGGTCAATTTCGTGAAATTCCTGTTCTGTGAAATCAAACTTGTCCTCAAATTCCAGAATTTCTTTTTCGGATACGAACCGAGTGGGTTTGTCTGTGTAGGGATTCAGCCTTGTCATTCGCTCACCTCGTGCAGTCGTAGATTCACTGTAAAATTATCAGTTGAAGAGAGTTCACGGCCAAGGCAATCAGCGATGGATTGAATCTGATGTTTTACACGTCGTAACTGACGGTTCAGCACGTCCATGCGCCACTGGTCTTCGGAGGATTCAATCCCTTGCGATTTCAAATCACTAATTTTTGTTTCAACGCCTTGTTGTTCTCCGACCAATCGCTCATACAATCTTACCGCTTCGGCGTGGGCCTGTTCAACTTGTTGGTGTTTGTAAGCCTCAATTTTAGCTTGAATTTCAGTGGAGAGTATTGATTTTGATGTGGCCAACTTGGCCTCTCCCAGTTGTTTCAGCAACTGCAGCAACATGTGTTCATCTTCCATGTTCAAAGGACGTGGTTCTTGTGTTTGGTCAGCAAGGTGGTGCAAATCACAGGCGTCATGACGGCGGAGGTATTGTGCAGCTATTTCACTCAGTGAACGCATTGAGTGAGATTGTCCTTCAACCGGAACTGGGTCAATGGAGAACATGATGCCACTTTGGCCGCGCACTGAGGGCGTGGCCAGCGCCAAATCTGAGGGGTGCTTCCTCAGCATTTCACCCACAAAGGTGCCTTTGGGATTGAGCGTCACGGTTCTTACACGTTGACGGTCGGTTGGTGTTGAGAATCCGTCTACACCCAACCAATGTCCCTTTTCCGGGTCATGATTCGTTGAGAGGCCGAGTTCAGCCAAAGCCTCACGGTCGTGGCCATCTGCATACAAGGCAAGTTTCCGGATTTGGTGCAGAACGTCCTTTGAGCCGTCTTTCAAGCGGAGTTGCCCCTCTCCAGTGGCCCCCTCATCAAAGTCGTCTTGGCTGCGATTTGCCACCCAGCGAAACAGATTGATCTGTTGGTGTTCAGCGAGGCCTTGATTGAGCTGCAGGGAGGTGCGCCAGGTCTCGGCGAGTTCAGTTGATTCTTGATGAATGAACGATTTTGATTCACCCGTGTAGGTTCGCACAAATTTGACCTCTTGAATACCGGGCCAAAGTTCAGCCACGGTCGGCCGACCAAGCATTTGGTCGTAGAGCTCAGTTCGCGACATCATGCGACCGAGTTGTTCCTCGAGGCCCTCAAATCCTGTCCAAAAGTAGACCACATCGAACGCTGTAGCGTAATGTTCCTCGTTGTGCCGGTCAAGGCGCCACGTACGCTGTTCAAGCGTGCGGGGGTTGGGATGGAGGTCCCAATGGACGATGACATCCGCCCACGGCATGTCTACACCCTGCTCAATGGCCGATGTGCCGATGACCACATGGAATTCGGTTTGTGAGGCCGTGAAGGCGTAATGTGTACCGTCATCGTGGAGGTAAGGTGCCGACTCGGCGTCATCGGTCTCTCCCGTGATGGGTTGGACAACCAAGTGAGGTTTGTTTTCAAGGGGAAGGTCTTTCCATGCCGTTTTCAAGGCATCTTTGATGTACTTCACGGTATCAAGATAGTCGGCGAAAATGACCATACCCCTCCGTTGACCATTTTGTCTGTTGTTGATGCTCTTCTCAATGAACCCAAGCACGTGTTTGAATCGTGGGTCCTCCATCTTTTGCATAAAATGCGTAAATTCGGAGGATTCGGGTTTTTTGTACATCTCTCCTGGGTGTGAATGCAATCGCTTGGCTTCGTACGCCTTCCCGTCGTGGTGCCATTCGTGCAGTTCCTCAAGAGCATGTTGCGGGAACGGGGCAGAGAGGGTGCTTACTCGCATGGTTCGGAACAACGCATCGGCCTCTGCGCCCAAATCAGAGCGCAGGGTAATGGACATGAACGGAGAGAAGGGATTCAACTCACTCAACAACTCGAAGAGTTTGGTTTGGTCTTTGTAATCAAACGCCTTCAGGGATTTGATGAACAAAGATTGGTCGTCAACGGGAAGAAGTTCAGAAAGGGGTTTGCTATAGTCAGCGACAAAATCCTTCCAAGCCTCTTGGTCAATGGCCTCTGGAGATTGGAAGAAGCCTTCAATGCAATTCCTGAGGCCCTGCTCTTGGTTCAGTTCGGCCCATTTCTTCCATGTTGAGGTTCTTGCTTCTCCATCAAATTGTTCTCGACTTTCACTCCCAAAAAACGCTCGATAGGATTCTGGAACGCCGATTTTTTCGCCGATGTACCACACATCTGAGGGCTGGATGCCCAAGGGAGATGCCGTAATGCCGAGAGCATACCTTGCATACGTGCAGACGGTTTTCTCAGCTTGGTAGTTTCGTCCTGTTCTCTTTCTTTCAGCCTGTTCGATGGATTTGTCCGCCTCATGGTCCTCTGCGTGGGTGTCTGCTTCGTGAGATTGGGCCTGAGGTTTATTTTTATGGCATTCATCAATCACCACAAGCGAGAATTGGTCAGGCTTCCATGTGGATTTGAGTTCGTCAATGTGCTTGTGAAGTGAATACTTTGAGCAGACGTACACCGTTCTGTTCTTTGGATGCTTGAGTGTGTTCCCTGCACTTCCTTTCCAGAGAATTTGCTGATGTCGTGGTAGCACGCGACGAAGCTTGTGGTACCAGGATTTGCGTTGCCTTGGTTCTACTAAGATGAGAACAGGCGCGCCATCGCCGTTGTTGAGCAGGTAGTTGGCGCAGATCGCAGCGGACTTGGTTTTTCCAACCCCTCCTTCGTCGGCGAGAACCAATCGGGTTCGGTGAAAGCCCAGGTCTTCGTTAAGAGAACCAAGCCATGTGTTCTCCTCAGAAATCATGCTGCGTGCCTTGAACTGATACCACTTCGGTGTCTGTGCGTATATCCCGGACTTTGGAATGAAATGGCGCTCTGCATCAATGGGCAGGCGCGCCACAAAGTTCAGCATCGCAGATTGAGTAGACACGCATCCTAGACTCATACTCAGAGGGTATAAACATAGGGTATGATGATGATTGATATATTGATTTAGGTCTAGATTTCTTTTTTTGGTTTATTTTTCATCCAACCCATCGAAATATACTTATCAGCTGCCGCCGTAGAGTGAGCAAATAGGTGTGCTCGTGTCCAATGCCATCACAGCAAAGTCACCAGTCTCTCCATCCAACATTAAGTTGGATTCTGCTTCAAAAAGGGACAAAGCCTGGCTCACTCGCTCTAAATGGCCTCGGAGGTCTAAGAAAAACGGCGTCCTCCGAGGCGCAGACATCTTCTCGGGATGCGGGGGCATTACCATGGGCCTTTGGGAAGCATGCCGTCAAGCCGGGTACCAACTTGAAATGGCCATGGCCTGCGACCTCTTTCCCGCTGCGAAGAAATCCTTCGTTCATAACTTCAAACCCAAGCATTTCCTCGACCAACCCATTGAACAGTACGTCGATGGTGAATTGGGCGCTCTACCCACAGAAGCCGAAGTGGCCCTGATGGAACAACTGGGAGAGGTGAATGTCGTGGTGGGCGGCCCTCCATGCCAAGGAAACTCCAATCTTAACAACCACACACGTGGAGACGACCCTCGAAACGAGTTG
>Ga0209716_1001166_pt1 | contig 20726 bp, 13 predicted proteins | sample COGITO_mtgs_1205_FD_184811 | JGI IMG/M metagenome (GOLD analysis project Ga0209716, IMG submission 184811) | Pelagic marine microbial communities from North Sea - COGITO_mtgs_120531 (SPAdes) (version 2) | ecosystem: Environmental > Aquatic > Marine > Epipelagic ...
ACACCTACCCTCCTTCTCAATTACCAGATGATGTGAGAAAGTTAAAAGGGTTTGTTTGGCGTGAAAATGAACAACCGAAAAGAATGGAAGACATTTTCATAAAAACGCACACAATTCCTGACCTTACCTCTTTAAAATCCGATTTCATCCCCAAAAAAAACAAGAATTGAAAAAAGATTTTTTTAAATACCAAGCTCAGACTTCCTCCCATCCGTTAGCCTTAGAAATTGCTAAAGCAAAAGGAAGTTATATTTATGATACTTCTGGCAAAAAATATTTAGATTTTGTAGCTGGTGTTTCGGCTAATAGTCTTGGACATAATAATCCTAGAGTAACTGCAGCTATAAAAAATCAACTAGATGCCTATACCCATGTAATGGTTTATGGAGAGTTTATTCAACAACCTCAGGTTCAATTATGTAAACTATTAGTAGAAAATTCTCCTAAGGATCTTAATTGTGTTTATATCACTAATTCAGGAACAGAAGCTACAGAGGGAGCACTGAAATTAGCAAAAAGAGTTACACTTAGATCAGAAATAATTGCAGCAAAAAACTCTTATCATGGAAATACAATGGGATCTATGAGTGTTTCAGGAGTTGAAAAACAAAATGCAGCTTTTAGACCCTTAATTCCTGGAACTAAATTTATTGAATTTAACAATGAAATTGAACTGATTAAAATTACAAATAAAACTGCTGCAGTGATCTTGGAAACTATCCAAGGTGGTGCAGGTTTTATTACTCCAAATAATAATTTTTTAACAAAAGTAAAGCAACGTTGTAAAGAAGTTGGTGCCTTATTAATTTTAGATGAAATACAAACTGGAATTGGAAGAACTGGTACCTTTTGGGGATTTGAAAATTACAACGTTATTCCAGACATCATAATAACCGGAAAAGGATTGGGTGGAGGAATGCCTATTGGAGCTTTTATTTCTTCGTTAGAATACATGAAACAGTTAAAAGAAAATCCTAAATTAGGACATATTTCTACATTCGCTGGGCATCCTGTAATTTCTGCTGCTGGTGTTGCTACCATTAATGAGATTATCAAACATAATCTAATGAAGGAATCTTTGAGAAAAGGAGAGCTAATTAGAAACAAATTGAAACATCCTTCAATTACCGAAATTAGAGGAAAAGGATTGATGCTTGCTGCGATCCTAGAAACTCCAGAACTAGCTGTAAAAATGGTTCATAAGTGTATTCAAAATGGGCTAATTTTATTCTTTTTGTTATTCGAATCTAGAGCTCTAAGAATTTCTCCTCCCCTTTCAATTTCTGACCATGAAATTACAATTGGCTGTGAAATAATTTTAGAATCTTTGAAGGAGTTAGAGGAACTAGAGAAATAAGATTTTTCCTTTTTAATTAATTTTTTAATTTTAATAAGAGATTTGGATCTGGACAATTCATTTTAAACTGTTCAATATTTTTTTTAGAGGAAACACCTGGATAATCTCCAAAATTTTGTGCAACATCCCTAATAATTTGAAAATGTAAATGTGCAGCATAATCTCCATTCACTTTTGAATCTCCCAAATATCCAATAATATCTCCTTGTAAAATTTCTTTTCCTATTGTAAGTTTATTAATTGAACACATTGATAAATGACCATATAATGTATAAAATTCTTGACCAATAAATGTGTGTTTTAAAATTATCGTTGGTCCATAATCTCCATAATTATTATTATTTTTAAAACTATGCACTACACCCTCTAAAACTGCTAAAACCTTTGTATTTGCAACGCACCATAAATCAATACCTAAATGAATATTTCTTTGTTCATTTTCAATAGAATTTTTAAAATAATCACTTCTATCATATAGGTTTCTTTTTTCTAAATAACCTCCAAAAGCAATTACGGAATTTCGTCTTTTTAAATAGGATGTAATGTAATTTTCCCATTCTTTAGAAGAGGAAATATCAAAATTTAACAGCTCTTTATTTTTTACAGACAGATCTATTTCAATAAATTTATCTAAAGTAATATTTGTATCTAATACAGGTAAAGGTTTATTAGATAATTTACTTAAAAAAAAATTAAATTTTTGTGAATTCATAACTATAAAATTAATTCTCAAAATAGATTCAAAAAGCCTGAGTTATGGAACCCAGGCTTTTATTAAAATATAAAAAAGTCTTTCAATTATCTAACTAATTGTTTCTGTGAAGGCTTAAATTTAGTTAATAAAATACCATCAACAGCTGCTTCGTATTCTTTCATAGTCGGGGTTCTACCTAGTATCGTAGACAATACAACTACTGGTGTAGATGACAATAAAGATTCTCCTTTTTTCTCAGTAGAATCTTTCACTACTCTTCCTTGGAAAAGGCGTGTAGAAGTAGCCATTACAGTATCTCCTGGTGCGGCTTTTTCTTGATTTCCCATACATAAATTACAGCCCGGACGCTCTAAATACAACATGTTTTCGTATTTAGTACGTGCCAATCCTTTTGGATCAGTATCATCAAACTCAAATCCTGAATACTTGACTAAAACATCCCAGTCTCCCTCTTGTTTTAATTCATCTACAATGTTGTACGTTGGAGGAGCAACAACCAATGGTGATTTAAATTCAACTTTACCTTGTTGCGCTTCAACATTTTTTAGCATTTGAGCTAAAATTTTCATATCACCCTTATGGACCATACAAGAACCAATAAAACCTAAATCAACTTTTTTAGTACCTCCATAGAACGATAAGGGTCTAATGGTGTCATGTGTATATCGTTTTGACTCATCTTCATTATTTACATCCGGATCTGCAATCATTGGTTCAGCAATTTGATCTAAATCAATCACAACCTCAGCAAAATACTTTGCGTTTCCATCTGGAGCTAAAGCAGGTTTAGTACCAGATTGAATTTCAGCTATCCTCCTATTTGCAATATCAATTAATCCTTGAAGAACTTGCTTCTGATTATCCATTCCTTTGTCAATCATTATCTGAATTCTACCTTTGGCAATTTCTAAAGATTCAATTAACGTATCATCTTCAGAAATACAAATAGAAGCTTTCGCTTTCATTTCTGCAGTCCAATCTGTAAATGTGAACGCTTGATCGGCAGTCAGTGTTCCAATATGAACCTCAATGACTCTCCCCTGAAAAACATTATCTCCACCGAACTGAGAAAGCATTTGAGATTGTGTCGCATGAACAACATCACGAAAATCCATATAATTCTTCATTTCCCCTTTAAAAGTAACTTTTACTGATTGAGGAATTGGCATGGAGGCTTCACCAGTTGCAAGTGCCAAAGCAACGGTACCTGAATCAGCACCAAAAGCAACTCCTTTGGACATTCTTGTATGAGAATCTCCACCAATTATTATGGCCCAATCATCGATTGTAATGTCATTCAAAACCTTATGGATAACATCGGTCATTGCATGATACTTCCTTTTTGGGTCTCGTGCTGTAATCAAACCAAAATCATTCATAAACTTCATTAATCTAGGAATGTTTGCCTTAGATTTATCATCCCATACAGAAGCAGTATGACACCCAGATTGATATGCACCGTCTACAATTGGAGAAATCACGGTAGCCGCCATCATCTCTAATTCTTGGGAAGTCATCAGACCTGTAGTATCCTGAGAACCTACGATATTCACTTGAACACGAACATCAGATCCAGCATGTAATACTAACCCTGGAGTAGTACCAACAGCATTCTTATTAAATATTTTTTCTACAGCAGTAAGACCTTGTCCATCAAAAGAAATTTCTTTTGAGGGAGCAAATACAGGAAGCACTTCGATCCCGAGTATTTTTGAAGCAAATGTTTGAAGTTTTTTACCAAAAACAATAGCATAGGAACCTCCAGCTTTAATAAATTCAGCTTTTTGCGGTGTTAGTGATTCGGAAATATCTATCAATTCCTGATCACCTTTATATAATTTCTTTTCTTTTGTATTAACCGTTAAAATAGTTCCAGTTGCTACAGAGTAGGTTTCTTTTAAAATAGGTTGCCCTTCTTCATCTCTTATGGTATTACCAGCCGCATCTTTTTGTTTGACCCAATTTTTAAGATCTATACCAATCCCTCCTGTAACCCCAACAGTTGTTAAAAAAATTGGAGAGATCCCATTTGTTCCGGCAATAATGGGAGCAATATTTATAAATGGAACATATGGACTCGATTTAATCCCTGTCCATAGCGCTACATTGTTTACACCTGACATTCTTGAAGAACCAACACCCATGGTTCCTTTTTCAGCAATTAACATCACTCTCTTATCTGGATGTTCATTTTGTAAAGCTAACAATTCGTTTTGTTTCTCTTTGTTGTGCTCGAACAAACATTGACCATGTAACTCTCTATCTGATCTCGAATGTGCGTCACCTCCAGGTGAAAGTAAATCTGTAGAGATGTCTCCAACTCCTGCAACAAAAGTAACCACCTTAATTTCTTCATCTATTTCCGGTAGTTTTGTAAAAAACTCTGCTTTAGCATAACTTTCTATAATATCCTTAGCTATTGCACTCCCACTTAAAAAGGCCGTCTCTAAACGAGCTGTATCTGCTTCATAAAGAAAAACTTGCGTCTTTAAAACTTCTGCAGCATCTCTAGCTATAGAAATATCACTACCTAAAGCCAAATCTAGTAGCACCTCAACGGAAGGTCCTCCTTTCATATGTGATAGTTGTTCAAAAGCAAAAGAAGTAGTTATTTCTTTTACAATTGAATCCTTTAATATAATTTCCTTTAAAAATTTAGCTTTTACAACTGCAGCACTTGTAGTACCTGGTAAAACATTATAAATAAAAAACTGAAGAGAATCTTCTCTATATTCATTATCTATGTCTTTAATTTGCAAAATGATTTCGCTTAATAGTTCTGAACTATCAATTGGCTGGGGATGAAGTCCCTGAAGTTTGCGTTGTTCTATTTGCTCAAGGTAATTTTTATAAATGCTCATGAAAGAAATCTTTAATTACAGTAAATTTAATTGATTATTTAAGTTCTCAAAAAAAAATACAATCTATTTTTTTTAAAATTTTACTATCGCAAAATTACATTTTTTATATCAATTTTAAAAGATAAATATTAGGGATAGCGTGAATTAATTAGGAAGACAATACGAATTAAAAATTTATAGAAAATGCAGACTAATAAGCCGAATTCTGTTCCTCTTAAAAAGGTTCTTATCATTTATCTAGTTCTAAAATTACTCTTAGAATCAATCTGTCTACCCTTTAGAATCGAGCGAGTAGCTCTCAAGTTCTAATATACATGACATTGCACCTCATAGAGTTTACCTGGTTTCACTACAGCCGAACTGTACTTGCTTTCTGTTGCACTTGTCCTCAACTTACGCTGGACGGATGTTATCCGCTATGATTACTCTTTGGTGTCCGGACTTTCCTTCACGTATGAACGTGACGATAAGATGAGTCTCCATTTTCTATAATTTTCAAATATAACTTAATTTCTAAGTCATAAAAAAGAAACCCACTCAAAATTTGAGTGGGAAAAATTGCTATGAAAAAGAAAAAGTGTTGTTAATTTCTTAACAACAATATAAATGTAAGGTAAATTTTATAATTATTTACGATTTTATAAATTATTTATAATTTATTCACATATGTTTATGAGAACATATCTTTTACTTTTTCAAAAAATGATTTATCCGATTTATTAGGATTTGGTATAAAGTTTTCATCATCAGACATTTTTTCAAAAAATTGTCTTTGTTCTTTGGTTAATTCTTTTGGTGTCCAAACATTAATATGTATTAAAAAATCTCCTGTACCATAACTTTCAATACTTGGCAGACCTTTTCCTTTTAATCTTAATATTTTACCTGATTGTGTACCAGCGTCAATTTTTATTTTAACTTTTCCAGTAACAGTATCTACTTCTTTATTTGTCCCAAGAACTGCCTCAGAGAAATTAATATACAAATCGAAATGTACATTTGTACCTTCTCTCTTTAAGGTTTCATGTTGAATTTCTTCAATTAACACCAATAAATCTCCAGAAATTGATTTTTTCCCAGGGGCATCGTTTCCTTTTCCTCCTACTTTCAATTGAACTCCTTCTGTAACTCCTTCAGGAATATTGATCGTAACTGTTTCTTCGGTAACAATTAAACCTTGTGCATCTGAACCATTCGGTTTGTTATGAATTATTTCTCCTGCTCCCATACAAGTAGAACAAGTTGCAGCAGTTTGCATTCTCCCTAAAATAGTATTCGTAATTCTCATTTGTTGTCCAGAACCATTACAGGTAGGACATGTTTTGTAAGTAACTCCGTCAGCTTGAACTTTTCTTCGAACTTTTACTTTCTTTTCTACACCTTTGGCTATTTCTTCTAGGGTAAGTTTAACACGAATACGCAAGTTACTCCCTTTCACACGAGCTTGACGCTGACCACCGCCACCACCAAAACCTCCAAATCCGCCGCCACCAAAAATATCTCCAAATTGACTGAATATGTCATCCATATTCATTCCACCACCAAAGCCACCGCCACCCTGAGGACCGTCAAAAGCTTGATGTCCATACTGATCATATCTTGCTTTTTTATTCTCGTCACTCAAAATTTCATAAGCCTCTGCTGCTTTTTTAAAATTTTCTTCAGCAGTTTTATCCCCTTGGTTTTTATCTGGGTGATATTTAATTGCCATTTTTCTGTAGCCTTTCTTTATTTCTGCTTGTGAAGCTGATTTAGAAACGTTTAATACTTCGTAAAAATCTTGTTTTGCCATGTTTTTTTGATCTCAGTTATCAGTTTTTTACAACTACCGTGTATTTTTTACTGCCCAATTACCACTTTTGGATAACGTATAATTTTATCTCCTAACTTGTACCCTTTTTCAATACAATCTATTACTTTCCCTTTTAAATCATCAGTAGGTGCTGGAATTTGTGTAATTGCTTCATGAAATTCTGCATCGAAGGTGTCTCCTGGATTGGTTTCTATTTTAGACAAACCTTTTTGCTCTAAAGTTTTATAAAACTTTTGATAAATTAGCAAGACTCCTTTTCTTAATTCCTCTGCTTCTTTGTCATCATCAATATGTGACAAAGCACGTTCAAAGTCGTCTACAACTGGCAGTAAAGATGTCATTACTTCTTGTCCTGCAGTCTTAAAAAGCTCTATACGTTCTCTTGTTGTTCTTTTTTTGTAATTCTCAAACTCTGCAAAAAGACGTAAAAACTTATCTTTTTCAATTTTTATTAACTCTTCAGAAGTTGGTTCATCCTTTACTACTTCGTCTACAGCGTCTTGATTATCAGTAGTTTGGTTTAACTCTTCTGTGGCAGTAATTTCTTCTTCTTTAAAATCTTCTTTCTTACTCATTTATTTGTAATCATTAAATTATAAACAATAAATTTGCAAAAATGTTGCCAACAAAAAAATAGTGTCAAACTGACACTATTTTAAGGATCATTATTGAATAAATTATTAATTTTCTATCCTTTCAATTTTAGCACCAATAGATTTTAATCGTGCTTCAATATTTTCATAACCTCTATCAATTTGCTGAATGTTATTAATAATACTTGTGCCTTTTGCAGACAATGCAGCAATTAGTAAAGAGATTCCAGCTCTAATATCTGGAGAACTCATGGTAGTCGGTTTTAAAGAACTTTCAAAGTTATGTCCAATGACGGTGGCTCTGTGTGGGTCGCATAAAATTACTTTAGCTCCCATATCAATTAGTTTATCAACAAAGAACAAACGGCTCTCAAACATCTTTTGATGAATCAAAACGGTTCCTTTTGCCTGAGTAGCTATCACTAAAACAATACTTAATAAATCAGGTGTAAAACCTGGCCAAGGCGCGTCTGCAACCGTAAGGACAGAACCATCTATATAATTTTGTATTTCGTAAGATTCTTGTTCAGGAATAAAAATATCGTCTCCTCTTTTCTCTAATTGAATTCCTAGTTTTCTGAAAACATTTGGTATTTGCCCTAAGTTTTCCCAACTTACATCTTTAATGGTTAATTCAGATCTTGTCATCACTGCCACACCAATCCAAGAACCAATTTCAATCATGTCTGGTAAAACTCGATGTTCACAACCAACTAGAGAGTCAACACCCTCGATAATTAATAAGTTTGAACCAACTCCTGAAATTTTTGCACCCATTGAATTCAACATTTTGGATAATTGTTGAATATAAGGCTCGCAAGCAGCATTGTAGATTTTAGTAGTTCCACTTGCTAAAACAGCTGCCATTAATATGTTTGCAGTTCCAGTCACAGAAGCTTCATCTAAAAGCATTTCTACGCCCTTTAATTCATCTGCTTCTACTCCATAAAAATATTCTTCTTTGTTGTATCTAAACGTTGCACCTAATTTGATAAAACCTTCAAAATGGGTATCTAACCTTCTACGTCCAATTTTATCTCCTCCAGGACGAGGAATATATCCTTTCCCAAATCTAGCCAATAACGGTCCTACAATCATAATTGATCCACGCAAAGAGCTTCCATCTCTTTTAAAATTCGAAGATTCAAGATAATCTAGATTGATGTTATCTGCTTGAAAAGCATACGAATTTTTACTTAATTTTTCAATTTTGACTCCTAATTCTCCAAGAATAAAAATCAATTTATTTACATCAATAATATCAGGAACATTATTTACGATCACTCTCTCTGGTGTTAACAAGACTGCACAAAGTATTTGTAATACTTCATTTTTTGCCCCTTGTGGAGTAATTGTTCCATTTAATTTATGACCGCCTTCAATTTTAAATGATGCCATAGAATCTTATCTTTTTCTATTTTTATGTTGATTGTTATGCTGAGGTTTCTTCGTCTTATTTTTTTGATTATTCTGATTTTGACCTTGAGTACGAGGTTTTCTTAATAAATTTTTACTTTCAGACAACTCTTCTTCAGTATCTCTAATATCTATCTGACCATCAGACAAGTCATGAAGATGTTTAAAAATTACGGCATCATCAACGGTGTCTTTATTCCAATTTAGATAGCATTTTTTCATGTGATTTGCAATCGTAAATACCAATGCATCTTTTTTATCACCCGCTTCCCAACCTAGGGCAATGTTGATCATTGTTTGGATATTATTACCGTAGTAACGATATCTCGATGCCGATTTTGGATAGGCTAATGCCTCTGGCTTTTCCTGCAATTCTTCTTTGGATGGTTTTGGGTATGGAGATTCAGCGTCTAATTTAAAATCTGCCATGATATACAACTGATCCCATAATTTGTGTTTAAAATCTGGAATATCTCGAAGGTGAGGTTGTAAATTACCCATCACATCTACAATGGCTTTGGCCATTTTATCTCGATCTTCTTTAGATTCTTGGGCTACACAATGGTCTACTAGCTTTTGTATATGTCTACCGTATTCTGGTATGATCATTAACGGTCTTTCTGAATTGTACTCTAAATCGAATGTCATTTATTTATTTTTGAGAAGTCTCTTTAATATCTAATATCGTTTAAAAATCTATCGGCTGGGGTCTCAATTACTTTCAACCAGACAAGTTTGTCTATTTCTAAACTTTAAGGTGCAAAATAGCAATTTATTTTTAGTTATGTTCAAGTTTTTTAACCAATCACTTTTAATTTTGCAAATTGTAATAATAATTTCTTTTTTCCAACTGTACCAAATTTAATTTCTGCTTTTTTATTGGGGCCATTTCCTTCTATTGCTAGAACTTCTCCCCTTCCAAATCTATTGTGCTCAACTATATTTCCAACAACAATATTTCCATCAAATAAATTAGTTTTTGAATCTAAAAAAGCCACCTTTTTTAATTTTTTAGGAAGTATGATTTCCTTCTTTTTATTCAAATTTAGCTCCATTTTTTTGCGCTGAATTGGTTTTTGAAAACGAATCCCTTTAGGGGCATCTTCAAAAATACTTTTATCAACAAAAGAATTGATGGATCTCTCTGGAGTTTTTGATTTTATATAGTTTAAATATTGATCATCTATTTCTTCTAAGAAACGACTTGGTTCTGCATCCACTAGTTTACCCCATCTATATCGAGTTTGTGCATACGATAGGTAAGCTACTTTTTCAGCTCGAGTCAGCGCTACATAAAACAACCTACGCTCCTCCTCTAACTCACTTCTTGTATTCATGCTCATGGCCGAAGGAAATAAGTTCTCCTCTAAACCAACAATATAAACGTACAAATACTCCAATCCTTTAGATTGATGAATGGTCATTAAAGACACGCTTGGCTTTTGATCGTCTTTTTTAGAATCAAAATCGGTAGCTAGCGCAACATCTTCTAAAAATGAAGTTAATGATGCGTCTTCTCCTTCCTCTATCTTATCTGTAATAAAATCTTTAATTCCGTTTAATAATTCTTGAACATTCTCAACTTTACTAATAGCTTCTGGAGTTCCTTCTTTTTCTAAATCTTTAATAAGTTGTGTTTGTTTCACAACAACTTCAGCAATATCAAAAGCATTTTTAGTTTGCGATTCTATTTGCAATCGCAAAATCATGTTCATAAAATTTTGGAGCTTATTTTTGGTTCCAGAATTAATTTTTAAATCAATTTTATCAATGTATTTAATAATTTCGAAAATTGATTTTTTGTAGTGATTTGCTGCTATCGTTAGCTTGTCTATGGTTGTTGCTCCTATCCCTCTTGCTGGGTAATTGATAATTCTTTTTAATGCTTCTTCATCATTTGGATTGATCAAAATACGTAAATAAGATAAAATATCTTTGATTTCTTTTCTTTGGTAAAAAGAAATTCCTCCATAAATTACATAATCAATTCCTTTTTTACGTAGCGCATCTTCTATGGCTCTTGATTGAGAATTTGTTCTGTACAATACACAAAAACTATCTGAACTTAGTTGGTGATTCATCTTGTTTTCCCATATAGATTGAGCTACAAAACGCCCTTCTTCTCCGTCAGATATGGTTCGCATTACATGAATAGAATCTCCAGGATCATTACTTGTCCAGACTTCTTTATCTAATTTAGTTTTATTTTTTGAGATGACAGAATTAGCAGCATTTACAATGTTTTTTGTAGATCGATAATTCTGTTCAAGTTTGAATGTTTTTACATCAGGATAATCTTTTTGAAAACTTAATATGTTCTGAATATTTGCCCCTCTAAAACTATAAATACTTTGAGAATCATCGCCCACAACACAGATGTTTTGAAAACGGTCCGCCAAGGCTTTTACTATTAGATATTGAGAATGGTTTGTATCCTGATATTCATCGACCATAATATATCTAAATCGATCTTGGTATTTTGCAAGAGATTCTGGAAAACGGGTTAATAACTCATTTGTGCGTAATAAAAGATCATCAAAATCCATTGCTCCTGATTTAAAACACCTTTCAACATACTGCTTGTATATTTCTCCAACTTTTGGCCGACTAGCATGCAAATCAGCTTCTTGTAAATCCGTATTATTAAAATAAGCTCTCACCGTTATTAAGCTATTCTTAAAAGAGGAAATACGATTTAAAATTTGTTTGGCTTTATAACGCTCCTTATCTAAGCCCATTTCTTTAATAATGGAGCTTATTAATCGAACTGAATCCTGTGTATCGTAAATCGTGAAATTTGAGGGAAACCCTAATTTATCTGCCTCTGATCGTAAGATTCTTGCAAAAACGGAATGAAAAGTGCCCATCCAAAGGTTTTTTGCTTCACTTAAACCTACAACCCCTGCAATTCTTTCTTTCATTTCTCTTGCAGCTTTGTTTGTAAAAGTAAGTGATAGAATATTAAAGGCATCGACTCCTAGCTGCATTAAATGTGCAATTCTATAAGTTAAAACACGTGTTTTACCGGAACCTGCACCAGCAATAATAATCATAGGACCGTCTTTTTGTAAAACAGCTTGCTTTTGTGCTTCGTTTAATGAATCTAAGTAATTATTCAAGAGTAATTGTTTGAAGTTTTATAAAATGTGAATTTAGGGAATCTTTACGTCTAAAAAGAGGAGAGATACTTTTTTTTTATTCACATTTTTTTCACTTTTAAAAGCGATACAATAATAAAGGCTCCCTTTCAGGAGCCTTGTACTTTACAATAATTATTTTAAGAATCTAAAATTGAAATCGTAGCCCAATTTTATAATTTCTACCTCGGGTTGAAAAACCTAAAATATCATCATAATCTTCATCTAAAAGGTTTGTAACAGCAGCAAAAAAGGTAACGGTATCGTCTAACAATTTATAATTTGTCATAAAATCTATTACTTGATATTTCGGTAAAATAACATCACTTCCAGCAGTTCCGAATGAACCATATCTGTCAAAAAGTGTTCGTTCTCCAACATTTCTGTATGTCACACTAAAAAATGAATTTTTAAAGGGTTCAACCTCTAGCGTTGTTAAAAATTTATGTTTAGGGATATAATCGTTAAAATCCTCTAAATTATTTTTATCTACATAGGTATATGAAGTCATTAAAGTTAGAATGTTTGAAGGAGATACTTTAGAATTCACTTCAAATCCATTAGCATTAGAAGAACCGTTTTGATAATTATAAGTAGAATTATCATAAATAATTGCATCAGTTTCAGTTCTTTTAAAATATACCGCGTCCATAGAAAACCAATCTTTAAAACGGTACTCAAAACCAGCTTCAATTGTTTCATTAGACTCAGGGTTTAAATCAATATTCCCAGAAAACCCATCATATAACTGGTATAAACTTGGCGCAATAAAGGCAGTACTATAGGATGCTAAAAACTTGATAGAATTCTCATCGTTTATATTAAAATTATAGGCAGCATTACCATCATAAACAAGCTGATTTCCATATACATTGTGAATATTGTAACGTCCACCAAGATTTAAACTCAAGCCTTGTTCTGAAATATAGACCAAACTAGCATAGGGATCAATGGTATTAAAATTGGCTATATCTTTATCTATAGTGGCAAAAGGTGTTGTAGAATGATTCGAGTGCTCTTGATAATTTAATCCTGTAATTAATTGAAATTTTGATGAGAATTCATATTTATGAACAAAGTCTAAAAACAAACTTCTCCCTTTAAATTGATAGGCATCCAAAGTATTCGAAAATGAATTAAACTGTTGTAAATTTCTCTCGACAACATTTACCGAAGCTAACAAATAAACTTCCGCATTTTTATAGGTGTATTTTGGCATTACTCCTATTCTTAATTGTTCTTGATTTCCCGTATTTACATCGCTATCTGAGAATGCCCCTGTATCAAAATTATACTCAAATTCGTCGTAATTTAGGAACGTATCGATACTTAATTTAGCATTCATTTTATATCCTAATTTCAATAATCCATTTTTTGAATAATAGCTGTCATTTTCAAAAATTGAAGTTGAATTACTTTTTGCCGCCGACATTCCATCTACTCCAGTTATACTGAATGATCCCAGATAATTAAGATTCCCTAGAGTTCCATTTAAGCTTACATTTTGATTTTTATCTGTCAGACTACTTTCTGATGTATTCGCTGTATTATTTGTACCTAAACTTGTTTCAAACGAGCCTGAAAAACGATCTTTAGAAGCGGTCTTTAAGACAATATTGATTACTGCAGTAGCTGCACCAGAACCATATAAAGTAGAAGAAGCACCTTTTAATATTTCAATAGATTCTATTTGACTTACGGCTAATAGACGTAAATCAAATTCTTGGTTAATAGCAGATTGATCTGTGACAGGAACACCGTCAATCAGCACTAAAACTTGCCTACTTCTTCCTCCACGAATATTCATACTTCTTGGTTCGGTTGCATTTGCATTTACACCTCGCACGTCAATTCCTGCAACCGTATTTAAGATTTCAATGACTGTTTTTCCTGCATTATTTTTTAATTGTTCTTGGGTAATTTTTGTAATTACTTTTCCTGTGTTTTCTTTTTTTAAGTTGAATTTAGTTGCGGTTACAACCACCTCATTTAACATTTCTACATTCTCCTTTTGTGCTACATTTTTTTGCGCAAAAAGGCTTGTGCTGACAAAACTACATGCCAAAACACTCACAATTAATAACTGTTTGTTCATTTTTTAATAAATTTGATTTACAATAAATCAGGTAAATTTTATGTACATAAAAAGATTAGTACAGAAACTTCTATCCCGAAAGTTTTTAACACATGATTAATGGCAGGTCTCCTGACTCGCGTCTTGTAACAAACCTTCCCAACAATAAATTGCCAGTGGTAAAAGAATAGTTACAAGCTTTATAGCTTACAGTTGCGGGAACAGTTCTGGATTTAAACCAGATTCCCTTTTAATTTGATACAAAATAATGAAAATATCAAAACCAAAAATCGGTGCAAATCTAATTTAAAATTGGTTATAATAAAATAGTTATTACTTTTTTTTTGTAATCTTGTTATTCAAAAATTTTTAATGAAAAAATCGTTTTTAAAGATTTTAATAATCCTGTTTTCAGTCATTTACTCTTCTTGTGAAAAAATGATAAAAACAGAAATATTGAAAGAGATCCCTTCAACAATTAAATATGCAAAGGGTTTTGATATTATAAATGAAAAAGGTACTAAAAAGTTACTCATAAAATCTGCCTATCAAAACTCAAAAGAACTTTTCAGTTATCAGATATTGAATAAAGATAAAAAAGGGGCTAGAAAAGCCCTTATAGATCAGGAAATTCTAGTTCCTATAAATAGAATTGTGGTAACTTCTACAACTCATATCCCGATGATAGAACTTTTGAATGAAGAGGCTAGTATTGTTGGTTTTCCAAATTCCAACTATATTTCCTCTGAAAAAACAAGACACTTAATAGACAAAGGAAACATCACTGAAATAGGGAAAGAAAGTTCCTTAAATACCGAAATTCTGTTAGACCTTCATCCTGAATTAGTTGTTGGTTTTGGAGTTTCATCAGTGGACAAAACATTAACTTCAATTCAAAAAGCGGGAATAAATGTTATCTACAATGGAGATTGGTTAGAAGAATCTCCTCTAGGAAGAGCTGAATGGATCAAGTTTTTTGGGGTTTTATTTGATAAGGAAAAACAAGCAGATAGTATTTTTAAGATTATAGAAACTGATTATTTAGCAGTTAAGAAATTAGCATTAAAATCTGGAGAAAAAGCGACTATTCTATCGGGTGCAATTATGAGTAAAGATATCTGGAATCTACCAGCTGGTAAAAGTTTTGAAGCACAATTTTTACAAGACGCCAATTTAAATTATCTGTGGAAAGACACCAAAGGTAAAGGAAGTTTATCATTGAGTTTTGAGAGTGTTTTTGACAAAGCTGCTACTGCTGATTTTTGGATAAGTCCTGGATATTTCACTTCTAAAAAACAGCTTTTAGAAAGTAATAATTTATATACAAAATTCAAACCTTTTCAAAATGATCAAATCTATACTTCAACAACTAAAAAAGGAATAACGGGAGGAGTAATATATTATGAACTAGCACCTACTAGACCCGATTTGGTTTTAAAGGATATTGTCAAAATTACTAAACCTGATCTATTACCAGATTATACATTGACTTTTTTTAAAAAATTTTAACATTATTATAATACTATAAAACAAGCATTTAACTTTTAGTTTTTTAATTTAGGTGAAAAATTAAATCCCTAACTATGAAAAATCTATTTTTATTCTTATTCAGTATTTCTGTTTTTATTTCGTGTAACAAAGAAAACAATGATCCAGAAAATCCATTAAAGGAAGAACTCACATTATCAAAAATCGCTGAAAACGCTCCCAATAAAGCCGCTTGGGTCCCTAGAGATCAAATGAAGTCTCGAAACGGTGATTCTATGGGTTATGGTGTCATTCTAAACCCTAACTCTAAAAAATTAGTACTTTTTCTTGATGGTGGTGGTGCTTGTTTTAATCCACTTACTTGTTTTCAGAACTTAGATCGGTATTCAGAAGAAGATTTCTTGAATACAATGGCTTCACGTCCATCTCTTTTAATCAATCGATATGCTGATCAAAATCAATTCAAAGACTGGAATCTAGTATTTGTACCCTATGCCACAGGAGATGTTCACTCAGGAACAAATTCATCTTCAAACGTACCTAATAACGGTCCAAAAAATCAAAACATGGTTGGCTTCAATAATTTCACTCTTGTCTTGAAAGACTTAAAGAACTATTTTGATGCTAATGGAAATATCACTGAAATTGTTTTTATGGGGTCAAGTGCTGGTGGATATGGTGTATTGTCCAACACCTCTCAATTGGCAGATATATTGGCAAAAAATATACCAACAACTGTAATAATGGATGCGTCCCCAGTTTTTATGGACAAAACATTACTCTCTCCTTGTTTAGCCGACATATGGAGTTCAGATTCATTATGGAATACCAATTCAACTTTACCCATAGACTTAGATCAAACAATTCAAAATAACTACGACCATAATCTTCAAAAATTATATGAGTACTTATCTTTAAAATTACCTAATGTTAACTTTGGCCTTTTGAGTTATTTCGGAGACTCAGTAATTCGTTCGTTTTATAGTTTTGGTCAAAATAATTGTGCATATCCACCCATTTCAATGATCAGCGTTGATGATTACAAAGCTGGACTGCTAGATTTGAAAACATCTGTGTTAGATGATCTTGAAAATTGGAGGGTCTTTTATGCTAATGGTATTGAGCATACTTTTTTGAGTGATCCAAATTTCGATCAAACCGTAAAAAACACGAAACTAAACGACTGGATCTCACAATTGCGTCAGGGAACGGCTGAAAACCTTACTGAATAAATAATCTACAATAGCTGATTTTATAAAACTTTAATTAGAATTCGATGTGAGTAAAGCTTGTATTGAATTCTAATTTTTTTGTTTTTTTTCTAAGGTTATTTCGCGCATGTAAAGAAATAATGGAAAAGAAAAAGCTATAGCTACTAAGAAAGTTAATGGAATTAAAATCCACCAATATTTAATTTTTAATCGGATAGATTCTGGAATGAGGAATGCAAAAAATGTCAAACAAACTACCGTTAAATCTGCTCCAAAAGATTTGCCTGCAAAATTAGACGCTGCCTCATTAAAAAAATGAATTAAAGAGGGGGTTTCAGCAGTTTTAAAATATTGTATATTATAATACCAAGTATAAGAAATACCTAAAACTGTTAACAATAAATAAAGATGTTTTAATTTCATTTTTAGAATAATTTTGTTTGGCTATTATCATCTTCATTTTTCTTTTCTGCATTTTTTTTATCAATTGATTTTTTTAGAGCAATTTGAGACTTATTGGCTGAAAAAGAATCTTCTGAAACTACTTTTATTTCTGGAACTTCAAGAGGTAATTTGTCTTTAACTACTACCTCATCAATGACTTCTATTTCTTCTGATTGTTGTTCTTTTGCTACTACATAAGGAAGAGGATCTAGCAAATTAACTTGTTTAATTTTCTCTGTGGTCAATTGATTTCCTTGTGCTTTTATTCCCTTAACAGCAATAAAATCTTCTAGGCTTAGTTCTTGATTTTGTATGCTTCTTTTTGAATATTGAATCTCAACAATAGGCCTGTAATCTGTTGAAACAATTTCTAATTGTGATTTTGGATGGCTAGAGATAAAAAGTTCTTCTTTTTCAGTAAGTTCAATTAAGAAACGTTTGATATAATAACGGTCTTTTTCTCCGTCAAAATAAATAGCAGAAATAGGTTTGTTTTGTTGCCATTTTTCCAATACAATCATGTTATCATCAAAATGCATTGCTAAATCTGGCTTAACGACTTTAGATTTACCACTTTGAGAAATGATAAGTAGCCTATCTTCAGCTCTAAACTCGCCTAAGAGTTCTCCTCTACCGTCTACATTTAAGCGCTGAACAGCATCATCAAACCAAATTTTTCGTGGTTTTAATGTTGAAACTCCTTCCGATTTAAAATCGATAGATTTTATAGCGTATTTGGTAATTGTATTCCCTCTTACCGCTCTTCCTTTTACAGCTAGATCTGCAAAGTCAATATCCCATTTTAGTTTTTTAATACTACCAACTGCTCTTAGATTGACCGTAACAACTTCTGCTTCTCCGTTAGGGTTTGCTGTAAAATACAACATCTTAGAGCCTTTACTTCCGTTTGTAAGGTCATATTCTTTATCACGTGTTACTGAGGTAACATTGAAACGCTTCATGTAGCTTGAACCTTTACTTCCATCTTTATACATCATGTTATAAACAGTACGATTGTCTTTCTTTTTAAACACAGCTACATGAATAATATCTTTACCAACAAAAGTTTTCGAGCCAACTTTTGTTACAGACATTTTACCATCTTTTCTAAAAACAATAATATCATCTATATCTGAACAATCAGTTACAAACTCATCTTTTTTCAACGAAGTTCCTATAAAACCTTCTCCTCTATTTACATATAGTTTGGCATTATTCATTGCCACTTTCGAAGCAACAATATCATCAAAAATTCTAATTTCTGTTTTACGTTCGCGACCTTTACCGTACTTACTTTTTAAATTTTTAAAGTAATTAACAGCAAACTCTATTAAATTATCTAAATGATTTTTTACCTCAGCGATTTTTTCTTCTAAACTTTCAATGTGTTGTTTTGCTTTGTCTATATCGAACTTTGAAATTTTCTTAATTCGAATTTCAGTTAAACGAACAATATCTTCTTCTGTTATTTCTCTTTTTAAATGTTTTACATGTGGCTGTAAACCTTTATCTATGGCTTCAATTACACCTTTCCAAGTATCGACTTCTTCAATATCACGGTATATTCTGTTTTCAATAAAAATTCTTTCTAAAGAAGCAAAATGCCATTGTTCATCAAGCTCATGTAATTGAATTTCTAGCTCTTTTTTTAGTAAATCAACCGTTAAATCTGTAGAGTGTTTTAACATTTCAGAAATACCAACAAAAACCGGTTTATTGTTTTCAATAGTACATGCTAAAGGTGAAATTGAGTTTTCACAATTGGTAAAAGCATAAAGCGCATCAATAGTTTTATCTGGAGAAACATTTGGAGGTAAATGCAAAAGTATTTCTACAACTGCTGCTGTATTATCTTCAATTTTTTTAATTTTTATTTTTCCTTTTTCATTCGCTTTAATGATGCTATCAATCAAGGAGGTAGTTGTGGTTCCAAAAGGAATTTCTCGAATTACTAAGGTTTTTTTATCTCGTTGAGCAATTTTAGCACGAACACGAATTTTCCCACCACGTCTTCCATCATTGTAGTTCGTAAAATCTGCAACACCTCCTGTTATAAAATCTGGTAAAATTTTAAAGCTTCTTCCTTTTAAATATTTAATCGAAGCGTCTATGAGTTCTATAAAGTTATGAGGAACGATCTTAGTGGATAAACCTACAGCAATTCCCTCTGCTCCCTGGGCTAATAAAAGTGGAAATTTTACTGGTAAATCTATAGGTTCTTTTCTTCTTCCATCATAAGAAAGCTTCCAGTCAGTTGTCTTGGGGTTAAAAACAACTTCTAATGCAAATTTTGACAAACGAGCTTCTATATAACGAGAAGCCGCTGCACGGTCTCCTGTTAAAATATTCCCCCAGTTTCCTTGCATGTCTATAAGCAATTCTTTTTGACCAATTTGCACCATAGCATCTGCAATTGATGCGTCTCCGTGAGGATGATACTGCATGGTGTGACCAACAATATTTGCTACCTTATTGTAACGCCCATCATCTAAGTCTTTCATAGAATGCATTATTCTACGTTGTACTGGTTTTAAACCATCTTCTAATGACGGAACGGCTCTTTCTAAAATTACATACGAAGCGTAATCTAAAAACCATTCCCTATACATTCCTGTAACCTTGGTAATGGTTTCTTCTTGCGGTGTATCTAACATCTCGTCTTGGGATGTTAATTCTTCCTCGAATTCGTTTTTTCCTTCACTCATATGTTAAAATTCCTCTTCTATACTATCCAACTCAACTTTTAAATTTTCAATAATAAATTTTTGCCTATCAGGGGTGTTTTTACCCATATAAAATTGCAACATTTGTTCAATAGACATTTCTTTATCTAACATTACCGGATCTAAACGAATATCGTCTCCAATAAAATGTACAAATTCGTTCGGAGAAATCTCACCTAATCCTTTAAATCGAGTGATTTCTGGTTTTCCTTTTAATTTTCCAATTGCCTCTCTTTTTTCTTCTTCCGAATAACAGTAAAAAGTATCTTTCTTATTACGAACTCTAAATAAAGGAGTTTCTAAAATATATAAATGGCCTTCTTTGATTACTTCTGGAAAAAATTGTAGAAAGAACGTAATTAATAACAAACGAATGTGCATCCCATCTACATCGGCATCGGTAGCTATTACAATATTATTGTATCGTAAATCTTGTAAACCATCTTCGATATTTAATGCTGCTTGTAATAAATTGAATTCTTCATTTTCATACACAATTTTCTTACTCAATCCGTAAGAGTTTAAAGGCTTTCCCTTCAAACTAAAAACTGCTTGTGTGTTTACGTTTCTAGATTTTGTAATTGACCCAGATGCAGAGTCTCCCTCGGTAATAAATAAGGTAGAATCTAAATACGCTTCCTTTTTTGTATCACCTAAGTGTATTCTACAATCACGTAATTTTTTATTATGTAAGCTTGATTTTTTAGCTCTGTCTTTAGCTAATTTTCTAATTCCAGATAATTCTTTACGTTCTTTCTCTGCTTGAATTATCTTCCTTTGAAGTGCTTCAGCTGTAGCGGTATTTTTATGTAAAAAGTTATCTAATTTCGTTTTTAGAAAATCGTTAATATAAGTTCTTACCGTTGGTAAGTCTCCTCCCATATCTGTAGATCC
>Ga0209716_1001169_pt1 | contig 20694 bp, 8 predicted proteins | sample COGITO_mtgs_1205_FD_184811 | JGI IMG/M metagenome (GOLD analysis project Ga0209716, IMG submission 184811) | Pelagic marine microbial communities from North Sea - COGITO_mtgs_120531 (SPAdes) (version 2) | ecosystem: Environmental > Aquatic > Marine > Epipelagic ...
AATAGACGAAGATAACTTACTAAATTTTTTATCCAAGAATTCACTGTTATACTTTGCCAAATTATCAAAATATCCAGAGACATTTTCTATAATATATGGAAATCCATTATTTACATCAGTGTAAAACCGTTTCATTCCATTAGCTTGTATAATCAATGATTCGACTGCATTGTCAACAATATTACAATTGGTGCACCAGATGGGCGCAACGCCATTATTACCTCGTTCTTTACATGTTTTGATGGATGTTATTTTGGGAGCTCTTATTTTACGATGATGACGTTTATTTGCCTTTCCAAGTTTATGCCATCCGCGTGAAATCTTTCTTTTTAAATGACCGAAAACTCTATCGGTGTGTGTGCCGCTGGATTCTGCTGTGCCTACTTTTAACCACCAATTATGTAAATGTGTATTAACATTGGACATAGCATCTGTTGCTCTGTATGCTTGTTCTGACATGTCTCGTATAGTCCATTCGTTATTAGTTGTTTCAACTACGTTTTTTAAACTACTGTATGCTTTCCAGGCTTGTGCAGCCTCACTTGGATTTGCATTGTTTTTATAATCTTCATCGAAATAACTAAGGCTGGTTTCTACGATATTCGTCAATTGTAATGTATTTAATAATTGTCCGCTGGAAAATGCGATGTTTTGTACTCCTCGTATATATAAGTCAGCATCAAGGCCGTTTTCTAGGAGAATGAGTCGAACTTTGTTCCAATTGTGTGAGTTTGTCATTGTGTAATGTTCTAAAATTATTTTTATTGCATGTATTGTATCAATGAGTACCATATATTTCCTCTTCCAATTGTAAAATATATCTTGTGGAAATTTTACAGAACCTAATATTGATTGTAATTCAATGCCTAGAAATTTTAATTCGACGCATTCTAACCATTTAGCTTTTTCTAATGGTCGTAATTCGTCATACTTATATTTAGCAACTTCTATCATAAAATGGTCACAAACTGTAGTACCATTCCATTCTAGAGTTTCTGCTATTTTCTGAGTAATATCTATTTCTTCTTCTAAACGTCTTCCACCATCATTACCCATTTGTAAACAAGTTTGGTCTTTCCATCCAAGTTTGACCCCGAAAACTGAAAGAGCCTTATCAATGGAACCCATGACTTTATTCATTAACTCACATACTGTTGACGCCATCATTTTTAATATAACGCCAAATCCTTCCTTTCCCTCACCATTTTTTGTGAAAAAATCGAAGAATTTGCCCAATATTGTCCACATTTTTTGAATCAATATTGTTTGTAATTTTGCCCATAATTTGAACATGTTATTAAACATTGGGCCAATAACTTCTACATTTCCTGTCAAAGCTGCTACCATTTGAAATGCAACTTTAAGAACAAGAGCAAAAAGTTTCATTAATCCGTTTTTTAATTCTTTTCGTACCATTTTTAATATGTCAACTATACTTTGACATATTTGACCAGAACCACTGGAAATTTCTTCTAAAAGTTCACCAGTTGTTTCCCAAAAATAACCAAATGCCCAGAAATATCCGTCGATTATTGTATCCACACCTGATTGAAATGTTTCAGTCATTGCTTCTTTGTTTAATTTGTCGAAATTCATGACTGTATCTGTTGCCATTTTTCCTAGTACCATTACTGTACGTGTATTTTGGATATATAGTACTTGTAAAATCATATTGACATATTTGGCAAATGCTTTCTTTAAACCTATGGACATATTTGGTATGATTCCGGCTATCATTGCTGCTATTGCTCCTTGTTGACGTTCGTAATCACACATTCGTGGAAGTGTGTTGAAATTAATATCGGCGAAATTGCCAGATAATACACTCATGCCATTGTGGATGAATTGACGGCCGATATTCATTGATAATCGTTTGGTGTTTCTTACATATAGACCCGCGGAACAGAAGAAATCATATCGACCCCATATACGACATCCTGGTTGTGACTCTGAATTTGATGAAGTTGTATCTACATTGTCTAATGAAGATATACTGACACTTTTGTATCTTTCTGATGCATCACATGACCATTCCGCTTTTGTTGTTATGTTTTTACCAGATGATAGTGTAATGACTTTTGATGGTATGATTTGACATCCAAGTCCAGTGTTTGTGTATAAATCTTTTATGTGGTTTAATTTATTCTCTGCATTCATGAATTCGCCTGTAAATGATAGTGTTGGTGTATTGGCTATCAAATATGTTTTCTTTGCTCGTTGCTCTTGTTCGGTTGTTGATAATGTACCTGTACCGGATATTGTATTCGCTACTCTGTCTGCTACATCACATGTTGGGTTGATTGGGCCTAGTGATACCATGTAATCTAGAGCATCCGCAAATGCACCAGTGTTTTGAAATGTCCATTCTATTATCATTGAATTACACCAGTGCATGGATACTTCAGGGGATGTAAATCGTTTGTCCAGTAAATCGCCAACTTCTTGATTAGAGGCTGTGACATCTAAATCAGGGTATCGTGATATACAGCGACATTTGTGGGTTGGTTTTAATGGTTGTAGATAGGAACACATACAATCGGATTTGTCATTGCTTTTTTCGCAAATTTTGAGAGCTTTCGTTCCTGAACTTTTATAGGTTTTATCACCACAATTTGCCCATCGGCTATTTATCTGTTCTGTTTCGGATAGTGTTTCCCATTTCTTACCATTTGTTGTTAGACTCTCGTATTTTTTCTGAATTTGTAAACCATTCATACCATGTCCACAATTTACGGGGTAATTGAACCAATGACCGGTTATTATATCGCCCCAGGATAATGCAACGCGGGTCAATACTCGCATGGATTCTATTCCTGTACGTGTTAATGGTGGTAAAATGATTGGAAATTGTATGTATTTATTGACTATATTACCATTTGGTCCCTCTACATCTATACCTATTCCAGATTGAGGCTCGACAAAAGGTATAGAATCACCAATACCGGGGCCAAGAATACCATGAGACACATGCATAACTAAGGCATCTAATGGTGCAAAAACGTCAAAGTTTAATGATGGTTGGCCACACCATGGGTTATAATGTGGTTCATTCTCATTTAATGTTGAACCATAGTGAATATCACATTGGCATTTGCCTATATCTTGTGTCCAAATCCAACCCTTGTTATTATATCTGGTACTTGTTTCCAAAACGTTTGGTACTGTGTAATTATATGCCGTTGCTAATGCTCTCTCTTCACATGTATACACTTTTTCTCGGGCTATTGATGGACCTTCCCATCGTTGTAAAGTACGAAACATATCTTGTTCATTAGTAAATAAAGTTTTAATTACTAATTCGATTAATGCACCCCATACAATGAACAAAATATTTGATGAAGATATACCAGCATTGTATACAGAACATCCCACTGATTCATAAATGGGCACTATGCGATATTCGGCGACATCTCTTGCCCAATCACAACTTAATGTTAATGGTGCCGCATTTTTACTTAGAATTTTCATTGGTTCGGATGAGGTGACAAATGTTTTTACCATATATGTCATCCATTGTAGCAATATAGATAAAGCATAGGTTGACTTATGAAAATGAGAAAGTGTTTTACCCATTGACCACATTTCTACATCAAATGAACTTTGCTTTTCATTATCAAATATAGAAAATAAATGAATCGGTCCATTGAATACTAAAGTTGTTATTGCGTGCCATAGTCCAACACCAGTGTGAGCTGCAATTGTCAATGGACCTTCGAGTGGTACAGCTCCTATTGAAAAATCACTACTAATGATTTTTAGCATATTGTTCACACTTTTGAACAATATAGAGTCAAATGCCATTGCAGTTTCTAATAAAAAGCGTTCATATTTAAAATTAATCAAATATATGTCGGGCAGTTCTCCAAATAATAGACGGAATAAAGATTGAGCTATTCTTACACCGGTCTGGACAAAATTGTCAATAGCTGCGACTAGATGCGGCTCTCGTGTCACTATGAAAACAAGATTTATCACTACCTCGAAACGTGAACATGCGCAAACCAATACATCCTCCATTAATGATATCGCTTTCATTGTATGGTTGACAGGTAATGCTAATTCAAAATTGTTGTTCATAAAATTACCACCGGTTGCTGTGTTTGTAGAAGCAAAGCCAAAAAATCCAGCTAGAGATTCGGAAAATGTTTTGACTACTAATGATATCTCCTGTGTTGCCTCGAAAAATCGGCGGTGATTACATTTTAATAATATTGTGGCCCATGCTTGGAAAATTTGCCCGTGTAACACGATAAATGCATTGAATATTGGTGATGAAATTGCATATATTAGACGAAATATTTGAAGAAATGGGGTCACTAGGTTTTTTGTTAATGGAACATATGTACAAGTCCAGAAATCATCCATTATTGTTAGTATTGTTGAGTGGTAGTAGTGTAGGGTTAGAGTTATCATGCTGAAAAATATAAAGAATATTATCCATTTTGTGCGGGTGATTGTAATTGAAAGTATTTCGGTCGTAAGGTTTGTTACGCCTTTTAATGGGGAGATTATTATTGAAAGAAGAAGGCTTGACATTTGTAACACGAGTTGATTCAAATCACGACTTAGAGATGGGTCAGTCAGACCGTCAGTGTCGAAAAATGTGACTATTATAAATGAGAATATCATACTGCTCAATGATGTCAATAAGAGTATGAGTGAGTCATTCATTTATTATGTTAAATTATGGTAGACTATATACTACAGAACGATTAAATAAAATTACATTTTACTTATTTGGACTATTAATTGTTATGTATCTTTACTATTATGCTGAAATTTACAGCTGGTGCTATATGTGGTTGGGTTGCTGCGCGCTCTTTGTCTGGTGATGAAATTGTACCTCCTTCCACTGAAGAAATTGCCATTTTGGCTAAAAGGGCTACGGATTTTGTTACTAATGTTGCAGAGAAAATACAAAAACAGAATGTTGGAGATAATAATAATGAAAAGTAGTTAATTTAAACATTCGTTGGTTGAGATGATACAGTGCTTATTTTTTCAAGAGCAATTTTATGCTCTTCTCGTAATTTCAATATGTTTTCGTTGAGCTCGTTTCGTGTTTCTTCAATTTGTTGGGTTAGTGCGGAAATACTGTCTTTTAAGGATGAAATTGTATCGTTTGCTTTCTTTTCGAGTTCTTTTATGTCTTCATCCAATTTTGTATTTAACTCCTTTTGTTTATTGATGATTTTATCGCATTTATTCTTCAGATTTTTAATTTCTTTTCCATGCTTTTCATATAATTTTTTGACGTTTTCTGCGTTCTTCTTCTTTAAATTTTTCATTTGGTTTGTGTGTTCTTCTTTTAATCTGGCAAATTCATCTTTGAAATTTTCGTATTCAGGATTTCCACTTTTTTTTGTCCAATATTCATGCAAAACATGATGACAATTCCAATATTCATCATTCTTTGTTTCGTTGTCATCATTATCTTTCGACTCATCCTCTTCAGGCTTTTTTTTGGCATCATCTGAACCATCGTCATCATCATAATTTTCGTCATAAGTTGTACCATCATCATCATCATAATTTTCGTCATAAGTTGTACCATCATCATCATCATAATTTTCGTCATAAGTTGTACCATCATCATCATCATACTTTTCGTCATAAGTTGTACCATCATCATCATCATACTTTTCGTCATAAGTTGTACCATCATCATCATCATACTTTTCGTCATCATCAGTTGAATTAGTTGAAACTGATGATGCCGAATCATCATACTTATCGTCCTCCTCTTCCAAATTGTTATCGTTATTTTGATTTTTTTGCGTACCATCAAATACCGTTTGGCTTAGATTTAGCTCTTCATCTTCATCCTCATTTTCGCTACTAATATACTGGTCAGCATCGAGCATTTCTTGTTCTGCCTTTTTTTTGACTTGTTCATAAGATGTACGTTTTTGGAGTCTTTTTCCATCATCTCGTGTACTAAAATTACCAGTATTTTTACTCTTATCTGTTTCCTTCGTGACAGTCTCTTCTCTTTGCGTTCCTTTTTTCCTTACAATATCACCAACTTTAAGCTTATCAGCATCATCTTTGGACATTTCCGCACGTACAAAATTATTATGAGTGAGTTGATGAAATGGCATTGAATACAATAAATTAAAGATACTTATATATAAAAAAAAATTAAAACTCTACCGCGCACTAACAACTCTTTTTTGCCCTACATCATCAATTTTTTCAACAATACGTGATGCACAAGCCGAACACACTAACTCATGACCTGGCAAGAAATACACAATTGCACGACACGCATGACACACATATTTATGTGCCCTATAATTATCACTAAAAAGAAGAACAGGCCTACGTTTTCTTTTTTTGACAGCATTATCTTTTGGTTGATGAGTACGAGTATGTAAGGAATAAGATGGAAACATTATAAACAGTCCACTACTATATGACCATCCTTAAATATGAGTATGCGCAACATATATTCATTAAAAGAGCAAGGCATCGGAGCTCAACCAGAGCAAGGCTCCCCCGAATGGCTAGCTGGTCGTATTGGCCGCATCACCGGTTCTAAGCCATCTGACCTATATTTTAACTTCAAGTGTGAGTCTGATTGGGATAAAATACTTGAAAATTGGTTTGGAAATAAAGTTGAAAAATTCGACGAAGTATCAAAAGCACGTATGGCCTGGGGTTCAAAACATGAGGACACTGCAGTGAATGTCATCGTCGATTCGATTCCACGTTCTCATTTTTTCGAATGTCCAATGATTCCAATTGACGACGTTTACGCAGCATCACCAGATGGAGCAATTGTCGTACTGAATAAAGATGAATCGACATCATGGTGGGCAAATGTCGAGATTAAATGCCCAGGCGGAGGTGTAGGAAAAACACCGGAAGAAATGGCTGCCATAGTGCGTAAGAAATGGAAAACGCCTGCTCCATACTATATGATTCAAATTCATCAGGAGATGGTTGCACAGACGACTAATGAGACATTATTTGTGGTTTGGACTCCGCTTCTCACCCGTATGTGGCGTATCCCATTTAATGAATCTTTTTGGAATTTGTGTTTGGATGTGTTAGAGAATTTCCAAGTGAAAAATAAAGATGAGCGTATACCATATGAAGTCATGCAATCTAAAGTGCAGAAGCTGAAAAGTCGGTGCTTTGGTGTATCGAATTTTCCTATATGGAAGGAAGTAGAGACAGAGTGGAAAGAAGAGTAATGTGTTTTATATATATTTAGTGGTATATATATAATCATTAAAATATAGAGTAATGTATCATCAATTTATATGTACTGAAGGAAAAAAAAAATGTTAACAAAGCCCTTTTATATTGTTGTGAAAATAATAGAGATAATCATATAAGATGGTACATAAATGATACAGGTATTTGTCCAAAATGTGGAAAAGATAATAGTGATAATCCACGTGTCAATTCTCCAACAAATGACTAAAACAAATAAAAGCAACAATAGTCAAATTCTGCATGTTTTCTTACGATAACAACCCCAACATTACAACACGTAAGTGTCAACAATATTCAAATTCTGCATGTTTTCTTACGATACTAACCCCAACATTACAACACGTAAGTGTCAATAACAGTCAAATTCTGCATGTTTTCTTTCATATAATCAAGTCTATATATCAAATTTTAAATAAAAACACAATATATTAATAAAATATTAAATGTAATAAAAATAAAACAAACAATATAATAAAATAAAAATATTCAATTAAATAATGTCAAATACAAAAAATAAGAGAGATGCACCATCTACATCATCCGCAAAGAAGCAAAATGATGTAGAAAAAGAATATTTATTAAGTATCGTCTTTAACTCTACTAACTTATCCATTTTGGACAAACTAAAACCATTAGAGTTGCTGGAGTGTAAAACAATATATTGTGAAAAGACCGGTTACCACCGACCTTTTTGTGATTGTTTTTTTTGCCATGTTGGACAATATTACCACATAACGATGGAAAAGCATTTTGATACGAGAGATGAATATTTGATATGTAAACGGAAGGTCAAGAAAATATTCGGTGGGCAAAAATATACTTTGACCTCCTATACGGAAGTATATCGTGAATACAAGACATTTGTAAAAGAAATGAATTACGAAAACAAGATTTTTAGCGTAAAGGGATATTACAATGTTATTGGATGTTAATAGAACGAGAGATTGTTTTTGCCACCTTAATTTAAGCTTTACCGAAGCTAGAGAAAAAAAGTCGAGTTACTTTAAGTAGAAAACATTATAAATTTGCTAATACACATAAATTTTTTTATAAAATAAGTAAAGAATAATATATTTCAAAACATTAATTTTTTTATTGAAAATGTGTCTGTATTATGTAATTTCCCATTCATCCAAAAATGTTTAATGATAATACCTTCTTTATTTCCAATACCAATACCAGTATTTCTCGAAACTTTAGCGACTGACATTTTTGTCAATTTAATAATAAATATCTGACCGTGATGACTCCATTCAAATGAGCGTATACTTTTGGAATGAATTAATGCTATTAGCTCATACCTTCTGTCATAATAATTGTTATATTGTTCCATATATAAAATTTTACACCTATATAATAAATATAGAATCAATACAAAATAGAGATGAATCATATTAAAAGTATTTACTAATTATTTAACAAAGAACTAACGATACAATATATATTCTATATATTAAAATTCCAAAAACGGTGACAAAACGCTCTTTGGACTATCTACATAATTAAAGATATTATGATACCAAGTTTTCAATAACATCACGATTTGCCCAAAGACAATAAAAAAAGCAATAGTATATATCAACATTCCAATAGACTTTTGATATATTATATCATCACTTATACTGACATATGTCAATGATATGCTTATGTTATGAATAAGAGCACAAACACTAATAAATCACAAAACAGACATCACATTTACCCAAAATACTATATAGGCTACCCACCTTCCCCCTAAAAAATGTGTGGAATTCTCGCCCATTTCAGCAATATTTCTCGCAATTTCTCTTCAACATCAAAAGAATTAAACAAATTACACCGTCGCGGTCCGGACATGCGAGGTTTCTGGAGCAATGACGAGACAGTTTGGCTTGGCCACACGCGACTAGCAATAGTGGGTGTTGACTCTGGTCCACAACCAATTATCACGGACACATGGATAGTGATAATTAATGGTGAAATCTACAATGGCTATGGATTAACAGACTGTTATTGTGTCCCAAATTTATTAAATAAATACGGTACAAAAGCTCCACTATACATGGACGGAATTTTTTCATTTGTAGCCTACAACAAAGTGACAACAGAAATAATAGTTGCACGAGATGCAATCGGCGTGACCCCACTATACATGGGTGAAAGTGAAGACGATATTTGTTTTTCTTCACTATTATCATCAATCTCCTCAAAATACCGAGTAAGATACATCAAACCTGGTCACATAGCCTCATTTACTGTAGCATCAACACCTAAATTTGAACGATGGACATCCCCATACAACCCATGGCATGATTTAAGACTAAGTACACCAAAAGAATTAATTTTAATAAACTCTATGTTCCAATCAGTCGAAAAAAGACTAATGGGAGAAGTACCGTGGGGAGTTTTATTATCCGGAGGCCTTGATTCAACAATAGTAGCATCAATAGCCAGTAAGATAGCATCAAAAGTCCGCCCTGATTACCCCGTCGTCCATACGTTTTGCATCGGGTTAAAGGATTCGCCTGATTTACATTGGGCAGAAAAGGTTTCCAAAGAATTAGGTACGTGTCACACGTCATTGGAGTACACAATCGATGAGGGATTATCTTCCATACCAGAAGTGATACAAGCAGTCGAAACATATGATGTGACAACGATACGCGCATCTGTCCCAATGTGGTTAATGGGCAAACATTTAAAACGGCGTGGGATAAAGATGGTATTATCAGGCGAAGGTTCGGATGAATTATTTGCTGGTTATCTTTATAATTTATACTGTCCATCTGAGCGTGAAATGGTAAATGAATGTCATCGTAAAATGGAGCAATTACATGGCTATGACTGTGCCCGAGCAAATAAAACACTAGGAGATTTCGGTGTCGAGACACGTGTACCATTTTTGGATAAACATGTAGTAAATTTTGCGATGAATGAACTCCACCCTCGTTACAAAATGTCTGGCACCCATCCCGATGGCCAACGCGCTGAAAAATGGTATCTCCGTCAAGTTTTTGAACATATAATCCCTAAATGTGTATTGAACCGAACAAAGGCACAATTTTCTGATGCTGTTGGTTCAAAATGGATTGACGAATTAAAAATCAAAGCCCTTTCAATGAATAAAAGTAACAAAGAGTGTGTATCTAATGAAAAGGAATGGTACAAGAAATTATTCGACAAATTTTTTCCCCACACCGGCGCATCAGAAACTGTATTATACACCGAATCATCAATCGCATGTTCATCCGAGTCAGCTAGTCGTTGGCATAATAAATTTCAAACTAATTTGGACCCATCTGGTGATGCTGTATCAAGAGCTATAAATTTAAAATAAATGAAGATTAAAGAAATATTATTTAATAAAGATTGAAATAAGTTATATAAATGTAAATCAATATACTATACAAATGTTATATTGTGATATTTGTTACAGACATCGGCGCAAAAAATCAACATTAAGTTGTGGTCATGTATTATGTACTGAATGTTGGAACAAATGGCAACATACAGAGTTAAACAAATTTAACAAGAAATTTCCAACATGTCCTACCTGTCGCAAACCTCAAGAACAACACAAGCCATATCAAAGTATACAATTACTCATATTTATTTTTCTGGTGTTTTGGTGTCTGTCTGCACAAGAGAATTCCAAGCACTCATAAATTGTTCTGAAGGTCTTACTTTCGGCCTTTGTTTAATGTTACTAAAAGCCTCAGAAACCGATATCTGTGGTGGTGGCGCAATAAAATCCATTTCATCACCAAAAACAACATATGGTTCCCAAGAATATGCCTTTGATAAACACCTACGTTCAGCCAGTTTATTCGATATCCGTATAGGACCAGAAGATTGTGAATCAACATAAAACAAACGTCTTTCACCATCAATATCTTGTGGTCGAATACATGTGAAATGGCGATGAATGGGTTGGTGTATAATCATTCCTCGAAACATTTTATTTTCTAACAACTTATCAAATGAATCACCAACCCATTCACGATACTTTCTGGAAGAGACCGCCCTTTTGACATCATATCCTTGCATTTTAATAGCGGTAACTACAGCAGATACTGACCAGTCACCTCCATGCGATTGATGATTTCGAATGGGGTCACCTGTTTCTTTTAATATTTTTTGACAAGCTATGTCCATATCATTTTTTGTGACTGCCGCACTTTGAAACATATTCTGTATAGCGTGAAGACCACATTGATTAGATTGTTGTCGGACAAAAAATTCACCTGTGAACATTTAATTATATATGTATTTGAACTTATATAACTGAATTTTGTTTAAAAAACAATATATTCTCAAAGTAATTAATAAATATTTATTTATTATTATTTATATATTTGCTATTAATTTTTATTTTCTATTGGAACGAAACCACCACCATATCAGTATCTGAGCCACAACCACAATTTGGCTTATATTGTTCTCTCAAGTCAAAGCACGATATCAATTTATCATTATGAACAAGAATTGTAGAAACACTACCACTACAACACAAGCCTTCTTGATAAATTCTTTTTGCATTCTGACAATCATATTGTATATTTCCATTATACACAGGGAAACATTCGACATTATTATTACTAAAGTTACCATCTGCACCACAAGTCAAACTACCACCACCGATATAATTAGCATCGCATTGAACAGTAATGGTTTCATCAACGAAAGCTGTAATTGACGACACATTCGAATAATTGGAGCTACTTACAGCATTTGTTTCACACATTGTACCCAATGGAGTTTGCGAACCAACAAGAATTGTATGTGATTGACATTTATAATAGTCACCAGCTGACATATTTGGCATAGCATTTCCCCATAATTTGTTATATTCGTCCCAACACTCCATTTTGAGTCCATTATTTTCTCTGGTCTGTTTTGAAACGATGACATCACCCTTGCACAAAATAGACCAACTTCCAATTTCTTCACCAGTCTCATGAACTGGAATATCATCATTATGTAAATCGGTATCATCTGAGAATGAATATGTACAACAATCATCATCATTCACACCGTTCGAACATGTATCAATGGAACCAGAATTTGGAGGGGCAGGTATAATATAAACTTTCCTCGACGTTTTCGGAATTTTCTTTAAAATGATATCATCCAAATCATCTTTTACTATTTCCAACTTACTTTGTTTGACGGTTTGCCTTTTAGACAATCCCTCTACTTTGTTTGATGTATACAGCTGTCTTGATAATTTGGCCATATTACTCTTCCTTTCATTTTTGTCTATATGCATATTTCGTATCTCCGATGCAATAGTTAGAATATAATTCTTCTTTACAACAGTATCTCTCGGCACATCAAAATTATACATTATCTGACATTCACCTGACTGGAATACACCGGACGTAAGACATGTAATCATTATACTATTTTGAGAGACGATACCTTCTGACGAAAATGGACGATATAATGGATTACATTTAATCTTGACAACTTGACCATATACGCCTTGAATGGAACCAATTTCTGCTTTATTTGAATTGTAAATTTGCGTTGGTGCACAAACTTTTGGTGTACAAGTAGTTCCAGTGTATTGTCCATTGACACCACAGACAAATAACCCACCTCCATTGTATGCAGAATCACATTGAACATTTATATTCTCTTGATAAGAAAGAATCTTATTATTAGTATTTGAATTTGGAACAGATACTATACATTTTTTCCGTATACATATGTTGTTCTGTATATTGAAATTACCATTCACATCACATGAAACGTCACCTCCACCTTCATATCCATATGCACAATTAAGTTGTGTAGGTTGTCCATAATAACCACTCAACTGTGTATTTGCTACACCTTCTGGTAAAGTATTTGCCGAACAAGTCACTTTAAATTTAGCACTTGGATGTAACGAACATATGAAATAACGTGTTTGACCGGGAGCGGCACCAATATTATTAATAGTCCTGACAGTATTTTGACTTTCAAAAGCATGTAGTTGTGTACCTCCATTACAATATGAGTTCGAATTTGGCGGAGAATTGAAATTATTTTGGTCCATCTCACATATATTATGATAACCATTCCAAGTTACACTGACATCATCACCTGAACAAATATTGTACTCTTGTCCATCGAAGGCCACATCAGTAGATGTCGTTTTAGTTGTCGAACATTGTATAGGTGAACAAACGACAGAACTAAAAATGCCTGATGGCATACATTCCGACATAGCACTACCAGTATATCCTTGGTCACATTGTACATATACAGACTTGTCTGTAAATCCAACAATCGAACCTTGTTGCGACTTATCCGAATTTGGCACATTTGAAGGCGCACATAATTTAGGTGTGCAATGTACATCAGGTGTAAAAGTTGAATCACTATTACAATGGACTAATCCACCGCCCTCATATCCTTGGTCACAAATGATATCCATGGAACTATTATGTTGTAAAATATTACCCTGCGCATTAGAATTTGTCACATTAATAATACATGCACTTTGGTTACATTGAACCGAAGTAAAGACACCATTACTCTGACAAGTGACACTCGATACTGATGATGAATATCCTGCTTTACATTGCACATTAACAGTATCTTGATAATAAGCATCAAAGTTAGGAGTCAATAAATTTTTATTTTGATTGAAACACTGACGTTTTGAACAAACGACAGTGCTAAAAAGTCCAGACGTCATACATGTAGTCACACCACTACCTATATATCCTGGGTCACATTGAACATAATGAGAGTCACCAGTTACACCATAGATATCTCCAAAATTCGAAACGTTAGAATTTTCAACAAAACTTTTTGTACAATTGGATTTAACACATTGCACACTATCTGTATTATACGTACCATTCATTTGACATAAAATAGTATCATTACTAAGCACTTCATATCCTTGTGCACATTGAACTTGTGTAGTTTGACCAGCTGTCAAAACAACATTTGGTACCGAATTATCTATGGAATTAACTTTACATGTGATTTGTATTTGACCAATTCTAATTTGACGTGAGTAAACAATTTCCTCAACATCTAAATCTTTCATATCGATAAAATTTACAGATGGTATATTTGATAGAGTTTCCGAACCACAATCAACCAACGTCATTTGATTAATAACAGTTGTAACACCATCAATTTGAAAATCGTACACAGGTGAATAAATATTTTCATAACAAATTGTATTTTTCACACCATTGAAATCTGTTTCAATAATAGTTCTACCAGACGAACTACGCATAGCATTTTTCGTTTGTATATTATCATTCTGTTCTCTACGCGTTTTAGTCCATTTTCCTGTAATATTTCTATACAAAAACTCTTCTTGAATAATACCATCGTCGTTATTTTTGACATAATTTCTTAAAATATAGTGACCATCATTACTAACAAGTGCAGATAAATGACCACCGATATAGTTATTTGTTCCAAAATAAGTCGAATTCCATTTTAATACAAATTCACCATATTCCAATTGAGAGGTTGGATTTGAAATGGCAGCAAAAGTTCCACCATATTGTTGTGTACCGAAAGAAATTGTATTTTCGTCTATATTATATGTAAATGTGGTTGGTGTTTTCACACTTGTAGGTATCTGTACATCATACAATGTATCTTTTGTACCATCTGCTTTTACAAAATATTTTCCATTATTTTCAGGCATATTTGTATCCTGTGGTAACCAACATTTGACTTGTTCTATTTCAATCTTTTGTATTAATCCCAATTCCTTTTTTGCTTTTGCCATCATTAAATTTAATTCACATAACAATGAATTAGAAATGCTTAATACTTCAAATAAAACCTTTTCATAAATAAACAACATTTCCGAAAAATACAACTGTCGATTATTTTTACGTTTTCTGGCCAATCGTCTTCTTCTAGCTGAAAAGACAGAATCTGTATATATCCACGAAGAAATGTCAAGAACTTCAGTTCTCTTAGGCGCCACCTGTAACAAATTATTTAATGTTTCATTTGTTTTGACTACATATCCAGGTTGAACATTTTGACATTGACCATATTCCGATGAATCAGAAAATGTATTCTCAGGACATTTGACGCAATCCTGTGCCACATCTATGTTCAATAACGAACTATTGAGGTTGTAAATTCCCATACCGAATGGGCATTTTTGTTGTGCACATATACTACTCGAATAAGGTGCATCGTTATAAGTCGCATTTGTACCAACACCTTGGTCTGTACATCGTACACAAGTATGATTAGTTACACTTGCGTATCCATAACCCTTTGAACAATAACGACATGATGTTGTAGAAAAAAGACCAGTATCATGGTTGCATGTGACTGTTCCACCTCCGCTATATCCTGTATCGCATTCGACATGAATAATATCTTTCCCTTTTATTGAACCAATATTCGAAGCATTTGAATTTGGCACTTCTGTTGGAGTACAATATGAAATTGATTTACATGTCATATTATCAAATGTTGCTACCCTTTTCCTTTGACAAAAACAACCTGATGTTTTCGAACATTTTCTTATCGATGTTTTTTTATTCAAAATTAAAGAACCGTCATTATCTTCCCAACAATTAGGTAGTGCATTCGTATTTTCAATGATTGTAAATCGACTCTCGTTTTTGTTTAATTTTGATTTCCATGGACGATTTAGTGAAATGGATGCTTCCTTACACAATTCTTCGGATGTTATTGGTGCATATCCATGTGAATCACATGTTCCATATTCAATATAAAAGTATTTCTTTTCACAGAAACATCCTTCAGTGTCACTATTACTGCAAAGTTTTGTTGTTGGTGCACTATTTAATATCAGATTTCCTTGATTTGAATAGATGCAATTCGATGGCAACTCTGGGTTAAATACTTCAACTACATTCGTTGTTGAATCTATAGAGACAATACCCGTATCAATTGCAGCTTCCAGACATTTTGTATTCGTTGTCAATGGTGCATATCCATCGCCTATCGTCAAACAAGAACCAAACGACGAATAAAATACATTGTTTTTTGTGTCCATTTTACACATACATTCATTGACATCTGAACATTCTGTATTTGATGTGAATATATTCAAAAATTTGTCGCCATTATCTGTTTGTGTGCATCCGTGCGGTTTTGGCACATAGCTATTATTAAATATGTCAGTTTCGTTATTTTTTGTACATATACAGTCCGAACTTTCTGTAATGACTTGTGGATTTATATCTTCAAATTTTCCTTTATTAAATAAAGACAAAGCTACTTGACAATTTTTGGTGCTATGAATGGTCATATGACCATTACTTTCACATGTCCCTGAAGATAAATTGGTGTAAATAATAGGTTGACAAACACATCCGGCGTAATTGCTCTTATTTGTTGCACAGTCAATATTTGAGTAATGTGGATTGAAATATGCTCTTATTTGTTCATTGTCGTTATTTATTTTGTATAAAAAGCAGCCATGAGGATATAATGAAGCATTTAATGAATCAGGTATAATGTCGACTGATGTGAATGGTGAATACCATTTATTATTTTGTGCATAATGTATATCTCTTATTGTTGTATTTCTTTGTTCTATATTTTGGCACATTTGTTGTTGTGTGTTCATTTTAAAGTGAGTTTCGCTTTTGCATATGCAACCTGTATAATTTGAGTTACATGGTTCTTCTGATGTTAGTTTTGGATTGAAGTAAGCAATGTATTTGTTTGTGTATGGCTCTTTCCAAAATATACATCCTGCTGGTGTGGTGTCCATCTGTTCATGAATGGTTCTGATATTCTTTTCTGTTGTATCGACCATATCTAAAGCCAGTACTTTTATGGCTTCATAACATTCTTCTGGTGACGTTATTGAGTTTGTGCATTTCTTGTTACTATTTTCGATGAAAACATTAGACTCTGTACCAGAATAAAACTTGTCCATTTGTATCTTTGTTAAGTCTAATGACTTTACCATCTCATAACAGTCATGTTTATTTAGGATGTCTCTTTCACATATTCCTGATTTTCTATGATACACATCATATTTATTTTCAACTTTATCATTTTTATCAATATGATAATCACATGTTGACGTTCCTCCACCAAAAAAACCATCATCACAATTCACTTGTACAGATGAGAAAATTGTTCCATTAATAGAACCAACTGATGATTTATCCGAATTTAATATTTCTGTTGATGGACATTGCATAGGTATAATTGTATTAGTCAATGCAGTAATTTTATGATGATTACATTTCAAATAATTATCTTGTTTTTCGAAAGGAGTGTCCCATTTACGCATATAATCGTCCCAACATTCCATCTTAACAGTATTTGAATAATATTCACCATAACATATACATTTATTAGATTCAGAACAACCAATATCAGAAGAATGAACGTTAAGATATGCTTTCTTATTTCGACAAATACTTTGATAATAATATGTACCAACCAGAGAACTACCAGCATCCTTAATGTCATTTACATCCGGATTAAAATATACAAATATAGCACCAGTACTTGCCTGTCTCCATAATGAACAACCATATGGTGCATTAGAATCTATGGTAACGCTCTCACTGTAACCCAAGAAACCAACTGCGATTTGACACTCTTCTATGGTATCAATTCTTTCAATTTCCTCGCATTGACCTGTAGCGATAGGTTCATAAGATGTGTGATAACAACCTTCAGCAATATTATTTTTGCTGATAATTTGAACGGAACCATCTATACCAAGTGTATTAGCTGCTATATTACAAGAGTCAATATCTGTAATTCTTTTAACGCATTTATTTTTATCGTTACTGGATATAACCGATAATGATGATGATGATAGTGTGGTCAATGTTTGTTTGGCAATTGCTTTATTTTTATTACATGTGATAGACCAACTACCTTCTCTATTTGGAAGTGACACTACTGGTATTGTATCTTCTTTGCTTTTACAAATACATCCGTCAGTATTGTCGCTTTTGTAACTACAATCACTATTTGAAGAAATATATGTATTGAAATATACAACTACATCGTCTGTTTGTGTATCGACTTTAGATATAGAACATCCATATGGCTTTAATGGCCAACTTCCTTCTGTAATCTGTTTACTCTCCGCACTATATGGATATTTCAACGATAATTGTAAAGTTTTGACTGCTAGAATACATTCATTAGTCGTTATTATTGGTTTGTCACAATAACCTGAATGTATTTGTACATATTCATAAGAATCCTCTAAGCATATACAACCACCTGCATAATTTTCTAATGCACGATTTGAATAAGAACAATCTGTCTTTGAATTGAGTTCCGGGTTAAAGTACGGGATAATTTTATCCGAGTTGGCCTCATCTTTATAGAGGAAGCATCCTGGGGGGTCTAATCTGCCATAATGTGGTGATGTGTTTGGAATTGTATTCACTGTGATATTAAATTTGTATGTGCTACATATATCACATGGTATATCCTGGTAAGAATAAACGAGAGATGGCTTGATATTGTAATTATATGCACTCAAATTAAGTGATTTGACGGCAGATGCGCATTCTTCTTTGCTTTTTATTGGATTTCTGCAAAAGCCAGCTTTCTTTAAAATTGCATTTGGAATAGATAGTTGTATTTTCGTGTCCATTGATATATCAAGAGATATATCACAACAATCTGTACCCTTTTCACAACTATCTGTTAGAAGTGTGTTATTTGGAGTGTATATCTCTAATTTTTGTGATTGATATATATTTGTTATATCTTTACTGATATTAGTTGGTAATTCATTAGCTGATATACGCATTTTACTGTATTGTATAGCTTGTTTGACATTTTTCGAAACTCTCAAATTGGTGAAATGTTTCGAATTTGCCATTGAAATGTGACGAAATTTGGACTCTGGAGTCAGTGAACCATAAATCATTGAACTAATATTACTACGCATCATTGGAACACAAATATCTGAACCAACATCAAATTTAAAATTACCATCTCCACCACAAGTCATTGAACCACCTCTCATAAAATCTGAATTTTTGATATAATATCCTAAGTCACATATGAAATAAACAGTATCGCCATTAATACCCGTAATCGAATTACTTGACGACTTATCTGAGTTCAACACTTGTGTAGCACCACATTTCGAATCTAATAGACACAGACATCCTTGTATAGATGCTTTCTTTGCATTAGAGCCCCATTGACATGCTGTTCTGCCATATCCCGCTGCAACATTTGAACAATCAACTCCTTGAAATCCCATTTGACATGTATTGACAATCCATCCACCGTTATTTGTCCCGGCATATGGTCCAATCTCATTCTGTAATTGTGAGCATGATGTAAATGTTGAAGTTGTCCACCAGTCAAATGGTATAGAAAAACTACCAGCTACACAACATCCTTTGGTTGATGCTTTCTTTGCCTGTTTGCCCCAGTTACATGCAGTTTTACCAAAAGATAACCCAATAGTGGAACAATCACCTCCTTGAAATCCCGTTTGACAGGCATCGACAAGCCATCCGCCTGTATTTTCCCCAGCATATGGTCCAATCTCATTCTGAAATTGTGAACATGATGTAAATGTTGAAGTTGTATACCAGGAAAATGGTATAGAAAAAGTACCGTCACATACAGGGCGTTGATTCCAATCTAAATTATTATAGTGAGTCATACCATCATTATCCATATAGCAATATGCAGGTTTATCTAAATCAATTTCATCTTGAACCGGAGATTTCATGTATAATTTATTTTGCGCATTTGTTGCTAATTGACAATCATATTTTGAGCGAATGTAACTATATCCATTTGATGCACATGTTCCCAAAGTGACAGTTGCATATTTATTTGAACATATCAATCCATTACAATCTGCTACATCGCATTTTTTTGTAGTAGTTGTAGAACATATACAACCATAAGTATTTGAACATACAACGCTTGATGATGCATCATTAAAAAGAGCTTCTCCATCTGAACTGATAGAACAACCTTGTGGAACATGCCCCCAACTACCACTTGTATGACGAACACTTCTAAATCCTTTTGCAATTGCACTTTTAAAACATTCGTGTTTAGATTGTATAATATTATTGCATGTACCTGACCTCAATAATGTATCACATATACAACCATAACTATCTGAACACGTATTACCACTAGAATATGAATTAAAGTGAGGATTTCCATATGGGTCAACTGTACATCCAGGTGCCAAATGTCCCCAACTTCCTTCATAGTTTGTGCCATGGCCCCATCCACGTTCGACAGCATATTTCCAACATTTTGCTGCGGTATCGATTGTGTTATATCCGACCGATTCACAAGTTCCGCTTCGAATGAGCTCGTCACATATACACGGATATGTTCCACCACATGGAACGGTTGTTGATTTAGTATTGAAATGTGGAGTAAAATTCTCGTCAATAAAGCACCCGCTTGGCGCATGGTCCCAACTGTTCTCATTTGGTGTTGTCACCGTTTGTTCGCAAGTACCGGCTTCAGAACCAGCAGATGATGCCCACCAACATGTTCCAT
>Ga0209716_1001173_pt1 | contig 20638 bp, 21 predicted proteins | sample COGITO_mtgs_1205_FD_184811 | JGI IMG/M metagenome (GOLD analysis project Ga0209716, IMG submission 184811) | Pelagic marine microbial communities from North Sea - COGITO_mtgs_120531 (SPAdes) (version 2) | ecosystem: Environmental > Aquatic > Marine > Epipelagic ...
AGAAGATTAGCAATATCACATTTACAAAATATCAATAATGAAGAATCTCAATTTATCATTCCTAAAAAAGCAATCGTTGAGATACAAAAACTTTTCCTAGATGAAGCAAATATAAATTATGACGATACTAATCTTGTAATATCAAATGAAAAAATGACTTTTTTTACAAAATTAATAAATGGAAAATATCCAGACTATGAGAGAATTATTCCTCAAAGTTTAAAATATAATTTATCTTTACCAAAAAATCTATTAGTAGAATCTATAAAACTAGTAACATCATTATTTTCAAATATTAAAATTACATTTAATTCTACATCAATTGTTTTTGAATCTCTTGATGAAGATACTGAATCAAAAACACAATTAGATATAAATCTAAATATAGATAAAGAATTTTATCTTGCAGTAAATGCAAAATATTTATTAGATTTTTTAAGTATGACAAATAATGAAAATGTATCAGTTGGTTTTAATGAATCGAACTTACCATTTTACTTAGAAGATGAAAAGTTTTATACAATTGTAATGCCAATTGTTTTAGAAAAATAGAAAAAAGGAATCACCAATGAGTAATGAATATAGCGCTGGCAATATAAAAGTTTTAAAAGGTCTTGAAGCAGTTAGAAAAAGACCAGGTATGTATATTGGAGATACTAGTGTAAATGGACTACATCACTGTGTTTATGAAGTAGTAGATAACTCTATTGATGAGGCTATGGCTGGATATTGTGACACTATTAAAGTTACAATTACAAAAAAAGGCTCTTGTATTATTTCTGATAATGCAAGAGGAATTCCTACAGGAATGCATCCTACTGAAAAAAAATCAGCTGCAACTGTTGCACTTACAGTACTTCACGCTGGTGGTAAGTTTGATAAAGATACTTATAAAGTTTCTGGTGGACTACATGGGGTTGGTGTTTCTGTTGTAAATGCACTTTCAAGTGATTTAAAAATGACAATTTATCAAAATAATCAAGTTCATTACCAAGAGTTTAAGACAGGTATTCCTGTAAAAGATTTAGAAGTAATTGATACATGTAGAAAAACTGGTACAACAATTGAATTTTGGCCAGATGGAACAATTTTTGAAACAGTTGATTTCCAATTTGATATTTTATCAAAGAGATTTAAAGAAATTGCATATTTAAATCCTACTATCACAATTGAATTAAAAGATGAAAGAGTAGATAAAAAAGAACTTTATCATTTTGAAGGTGGACTTGCACAGTTTGCTAATGATATAAATAAAGACACAGCAATAACAGAATCAGTATCTTTTAATGTAAGAGAAGACGATATAGAAGCTGATTTTGCTGTTTTATATAATACTACTTATACAGAAAAAACACTTTCTTTTGTAAATAATATTAGAACAATTGACGGTGGTACTCACGAAGCTGGTTTTAAAGCAGGTCTAACTCGTGCAATTGTTAAATATGTAAATGATAATGCTTCTGCAAGAGATAAAGATGCAAAAATTACAGGTGATGATGTAAGAGAAGGTCTTATTGCTATTATTTCTGTAAAAGTACCAGAACCACAATTTGAAGGACAAACAAAAGGTAAACTTGGAAGCTCATATGTAAAACCTATTTGTCAAAAAGTTACTTTTGAATCTTTAGTTAAACATTTTGAAGAAAATCCAAATCAAGCTAAAGCTATTATGGAAAAAGCATTAATGGCTGCACGTGGACGTGAAGCTGCTAAAAAAGCTAGAGATTTAACTAGAAAAAAAGATGCAATGACAGTTGGAACTCTTCCAGGTAAATTAGCAGAATGTCAATCTAAAGATCCAGCAGTTAGAGAACTATACCTAGTTGAAGGGGATTCAGCAGGTGGTTCAGCTAAACAAGGTAGAGATAGAGTTTATCAAGCTATTTTACCTCTTAAGGGTAAGATTTTAAATGTAGAAAAATCAAGACTTGATAAAATTTTAAAATCTGACGAAATTAGAAATATGATTACTGCAATTGGTTGTGGAATTGGTGAAGATTTTAATGAAGAAAAAGTAAGATATCATAAAATTATTATTATGACAGATGCGGATGTTGATGGATCTCACATTCAAACTTTACTTTTAACATTCTTCTTTAGATTCCTAAGACCTATTGTTGATAGCGGATATTTATATATTGCACAACCACCTTTATATAGATATAAAAAAGGTAAAAATGAGACATATTTAAAAGATGATACGGCTCTTTCTAATTTCTTAATTGAAAATGGTTTAGAGTCATTTTCTTTTGAAGGTTTAGGTTATAACGATTTAGTTGACTTATTTAAAACCGTTTCAAGATATAGAGGAATGTTAGGTCAATTAGAAAAAAGATATTCATTACCTGAAGTATTAAAACATTTAATTGAAAATTCTGATTTAGTTAATTTAGATTTTAATAAATTATTTGATGAAGTAAAATCTTTTCTTGATTCAAAAGGTTATAATATTCTTTCAAAAACAATTACAGATACTAAAATACAGTTATTTGTACAAACAGGAGCTGGTTTAGAAGAGCTTATTATTGATGATGAATTATTTGCATCACCTTACTTCTCTGAAGCTACTTACATCTACAATAAATTAATTGAAAGAGATATTTCAATGTTTGATGGTAGAGATTTAATAGAAATTCTTAATGAAATTGAAGATTTAGCTAAGAAAGGTGCATATATCCAAAGATATAAAGGACTAGGAGAGATGAATCCTGAGCAATTATGGGAAACTACAATGACACCAGAAGCTAGAAGACTTTTAAGAGTTACTGTTGAAGATGCGGAAGTTGCATCGGATACATTTACTTTATTTATGGGTGATGAAGTAGAACCTAGAAGAAACTATATTGAAGAACACGCAAAAGACGTTGAACACTTAGACGTTTAAAACTATTTAGAGACTTTTAAAGTCTCTAAACTTTATGCAAATAAAAATATAACTATTTAGTTATATTTTATTTAGCATCCTCTAATTTAGCAACAATCTCTGTATGAGAGAATATTTGTCCTCTTTTTCTAATAATATTATTTACAATATGATATCCATGATTTAAAGCAATTGCAATAGAACCACCAGATTTAAGTGCAATATCTCCAGCTACATATACACACTTTGCTGTTGTTTCGTGATGCTCATCAAAAATAGGTTTTGAGTTTTCATCAACTTCAACACCACAAGATTTTAAGAAATCAACAGGAGTTGTTCCTCCAATTGCGTAGATTACTCTGTCGTATAATACTGAAAAACCGTCATTATAATTAACTTTTACTTTTCCTGCATCATTTTCTAATGAGTCAATATCTGTACTCATTCTAAGTCTTAATTTTTCTTGACCATGATATTTTGTTAATGTTTCTTCATTTATTTCATTTAGTCTTGAAAACTCAGCTTTTCTATAAACCATAGTTACATTATTATTTTGATCTGCTAAATCGTATGCGTATTCAGCAGCAGAATTTCCACCACCAACTACTAATACTTTTTCATTTGATGAACATTTATCAAGGTTGAAATTAACTTGTGATCTAATTGATGGAGGGATTTTATAAGATGGTTTATTTGGTTTTCCCATCTTTCCAATTGTAATAGCAGCATTTTTAGTTTTTACTAAACCTTTTGATGTATGAACTTCAAGAAACTCTCCTGTTCTTACTATTTTTTCAACTTCTGTATTAAAAGAAGAATCAATTTTATCTGAATCAAGTAAGTCATCAAAGTAGTCTAATGTTGTTTCTTTTGTTCCATCGAAGAACTCTACATTTCCTTGTAAAGTTGCTACTTGACCTTTATAATCTTTATCAACTCTTTTGTTGTCTTTATAAAATTTTCTAATAGTATTTGAGTGGTTATCTGTTTTTTCAATCAGTAATATTTCACCTATTTTATGTGAAGATGCTTCAATTGCACAGCCTATACCACCTGGTCCACCACCAATTATTACAATGTCATATATTTTATCAGTCATAATTCTCTCTTATTTTAAATATCTGTAAATTTTAGGGATTATACATAAATTTTAGTTTTTTTTCAATTAATAATAATTGTAAGTAAGATTTAGGTAGAATTGCCTAAATTATTACTTATAAAGGTTAAAAAATATGGAAATGAAATATGGTGAAAAAGAAATAAGAGAATTTAATATTAATAATGATGAAAACTTTTGGCCAAATGCAAATAAAAAAAATTATATTATAGATATTGAACTACCAGAATTTATGGCAAAGTGTCCAAGAAGTGGATACCCAGACTTTGCAACAATTAAAATACAATATACTCCAAATGAAAAGGTTATAGAATTAAAAGCATTAAAGATTTATATTAATACTTTTATGTTCAGAGAAGTTTCTCATGAAAATTCTGCAAATGAAATATTTGATACATTATATGAAAATTTAAGTCCAAAATGGTTGAAAGTTATTGCTGATTTTAAACCAAGAGGTAATGTTCATACTGTAATTGAAATAGATTCTGCAAAGATGTAGGTTTAAACCTTGGAAAGATTAGTTACTACAACTCAAGCAGCCCAAATCCTTGGGCTTTCTTTACAAGGTATACACTACAGAATTAAAAATAATCAACTAAAATCTATAAAACAATCTGGTAAAATATTTGTTTACATTACTGAACAAATGGAAAATAATTCTTCAAACAACACTATAAAAAAAGAGAATCAAAATAGTGATATTAGTTTAATTATAGAAGTAAAAGATGAACAAATTGCTTTACTAAAAAAATCAAATAAATGGATGAAAAAACAATATATATCAGAAATCAACAGATTAGAAAGAAATCAAAAAGATATGATGAGTGTTTTAAACTCTGAGATAAAACTTCTTCAAAGTGCGTTTAATGAAATGCGTTCTATTTATAAACCACAAATAGAAAATCTGAAAAAATCTGAAAATATAAAAGATGTTAAATTTATTTCATTAAAAGATTTTTTATTTTTTATGAAAAAGAATAATAAATCACAAAATGATATTAAAACAATAATTTTAGATGCAATAAAAGAAAATGATGAAAGATTTATTTATAATAAAAATGATAAAAAACTTTTAATATTGGATTCTAATTTTGAAGACTTATTATAGTAATTGTAGGTTTTATTAGATTTTAGTGCAAAAAAAAAGAGTACATATAGTACTCTTCTCCAGATACCCAAACACACCATTAAGAAAGGTGCCTTGCTATGTTCCCATCCTGGGGCGTTGTCTTTAATAATAATTGTAAGGGTCTAAAGAAGAGCATTCAAAATACCAATATATTTTCAATGCTTCTCTTTTGAAGTTTGTATTATATCTTAAAACACTTAAAATATTTATAAATTATTATAATTATCCTAATTTCGATGTATAATACTTTTTTATATAAAAAGGAAATATATTGACAAAAAGTTTTTCATACATAGGTATTATATCTTTAATATTTGCTATGCTTATTTGGGCTAGTTCTTTTATAGCTTTAAAACTAGCAATGCAAGACTTAGAAGCCTATACTGTAATATTTTTTAGAATGATAATCGCTTCACTTTGTTTTATCTATTTTATAAAAAGTTTTTTGAAATATGAATTTTCGAGAAGAGATATAAAATATATTTTACTTTTAGCTTTTTTTGAACCTTGTTTATATTTTATTTTCGAAGCAAAAGCTATACAGCTTACAACAGCTTCACAAGTTGGAATGATAACATCATTAATGCCTGTAATTACAGCAATGGCTGCAGGTTATTTTCTAAAAGAAATTATCACAAAGCAATTACTACTTGGTTCTTTAATAGCGATTGCTGGTGTTGTATGGCTTAGTTTACAAAGCACTACTAGTGTTAGTGCTCCAAATCCTATGCTTGGTAATTTCTTTGAATTCTTAGCAATGGTTTGTGGCGCAGGATATACTATAGTTGCAAGATATTTAGCGAATAGATATTCTGCTTTGTTTATAACTGCTATTCAAGTATTTATTGGAGCAATATTTTTCTTTCCTTTTTTTCTTTATGAATTTTATACTACTGATTTTAATTTTTCTATGACATCTATTTTGTGTGTATTATACTTAGGTATTGTGGTTACTCTTGGTGGATACGGTTTATATAATTATGCACTGACAAAAATTGAAGCTTCTAAAGCAGCAGTTTTTGTATATCTTATTCCCGTATTTACTCTTATCTTAGCTTTTCTTATTTTGAATGAAAAACTATCATTTGTTGAGTTGGTTGCATCTGTAACTATTTTAATTGGTGTACTTATATCAGAAGTGCCAATTGATAAATTGAAAAAATTATTAAATTAAGATGATTTATTTAACTTTATTTTTTTCTGCTTTTATCTCAGCTACATTAATTCCTTTTGGAAGTGAAGCTTTATTAATTTATGATATTAAAGAAGGATATAATGTATATTTTCTTATTCTTTTTGCTACACTAGGAAACACTTTAGGCTCAATCTTAAACTACTTTCTAGGTTTAAAAGGAGAGAGCTTTTTAGTAAAAAATAATTTTTTAAAAGAAAAATTACTTTTAAAATCAAAAAATTATTTTTATAAATATGGTTGGTTTTGTATTCTCTTTTCTTGGCTTCCAATTATTGGAGATCCAATTACTTTTATTGCAGGAGTTTTAAAATTTAATTTAAAACTATTTATCTTACTTGTTTTAATTGCTAAATTTTCAAGATATTTGTTTATTGCTTTACTTGTTTATTAAAAAAATTAAATATATCAGAGTTTTTCGATTTTATTTTATATGTAATATCTTTAAAAGTAAACTCTAAATAATTAGCATGAAGCCATAGTCTATGACTTCCTGTTATCTCTTCTCTTAAGTTTTTATCTAAAGTCTTATTCAAATAGTTTTCTGAAGTTTCATCATCTACTCCATAAATTGGATCACCAATAATTCTGTGACCTATTGAGTATAAATGTACTCTAATTTGATGCTGTCTTCCTGTTAATGGAATAGCTTCTATTAGGGTAGTATCGTTGTTTTTATTATATTTTATTGGTTTTATAATTGTGCAAGATTCTTTTCCATTATTACCTGCTTTCATTCTAACGCCTATGTTTAAACCCTCTTTCTCTAGTTTTGAATCAATAGTTATTTCATTTTTTATATAGCCTTCAACTACAGCTAAATATGACTTATGATATTTCTTTTCTTCAAACATATCTTTTAAGGTTTTTTCACTTTTTTTATTTTTCCCAACTATTACAAGACCTGAAGTTTCCGCATCTATTCTATGAATTAAATTAGCATTTTCTCCAAAATGGTATCTTATTTCATCAAGAAGTGAATATTTAGTATTTTTAGAAATAGGATGAACCATTAGGTGTGTTGGTTTATCAAAAATAGCAAATTCATCAAACTCGATTAGAGGCTTCAATCCTCTTGTAACACCCTCAAAGACAGCCATATAAATAAATTCACTAGGAATTTTATCACTTGATTTAATAGTTTTCATACTTTCATCAAATATCCTTCCTCTAGCTGCGTATCTTTGTGTATTTCGATGATTTATTTTTAAATCTTGTAGTAGAAAAAGGCTTAGTTTTTTATCTTTTATCGCTTTGATTTTTTTTAATATAAATGGCAATATTGAATCCTGATTATTTTTTAAAATAGGCTAATAATTATCTTTTTTTTTAGGTTTATTTTTGCCTAGGTTAGATAGTATATCATACTAAAATAAATACAAATTTTTTATAAAATAATAAAACACTGATAATAAGGGATACAAAGATGGTTGAAAGATATGCTAGAAAAGAAATGAGTTCAAAATGGACACAACAAGCTAGATATGCAGCTTGGCTTGAAGTAGAAAAAGCTGCTGTTAAAGCTTGGAATAAAATCGGTTTAATTCCAGATGAAGATTGTAAAAAAATTGTAAATAATGCAACTTTTTCAGTTGAAAGAATAGAAGAAATCGAAGCTGTTACAAAACATGACTTAATTGCATTTAACACTAGTGTTTCTGAATCACTTGGAAAAGAATCTAGATGGTTCCATTATGGTATGACTTCTTCTGATGCTGTTGATACAGGTGTTGCAATTCAGATGAGAGATTCTTTAAAGTTAATCATTAAAGATGTAAAAATGCTTATGAAATCTATTAAAAGAAGAGCTAAAGAGCATAAATATACTTTAATGGTAGGTAGATCTCATGGTATTCACGGTGAACCTATTACTTTTGGTTTAACACTTGCTGTTTGGTATGATGAAATGAATAGACATCTTAAAAATTTAAAAGAAACTTTAAAAGTTATATCTGTTGGTCAAATCTCTGGTGCTATGGGTAACTTTGCTCATGCTCCTTTAGAGCTTGAAGAATACGCGATGAAAGAATTAGGGTTAAAACCAGAACCATGTTCAAATCAAGTAGTTCATAGAGATAGATATGCAAGATTAGCTACTGCATTAGCTTCTATGGCTTCAAGTATTGAAAAGTTTGCAGTTCAGGTACGACATTTACAAAGAACAGAAGTTTATGAATGTGAGGAGTTTTTCGCAAAGGGTCAAAAAGGATCTTCTGCTATGCCACATAAAAGAAACCCTATTTTAACTGAAAATATTACAGGGCTTGCAAGATCAATTAGAGCTCATGCAGCACCTGCTATGGAAAATGTTGCACTATGGCACGAAAGAGATATTTCTCACTCATCAAGTGAAAGGTTCTGGTTACCAGATGCATTTATTACAACTGATTTTATGCTTCATAGAATGAATAATGTTATTGCTAACTTAACAGTAATGCCTGAAAATATGATGAAAAATTTAAACTTAACAGGTGGCTTAGTATTCTCTCAAAGAGTATTATTAGAACTTCCTCTTCAAGGTGTTTCAAGAGAAGATGCATATAGAATTGTACAAAGAAATGCAATGAAAGTTTGGCAAGAAATCCAACAAGGTAAACCAAGTACTAATAAAAAAGGTGAGTCTTTATACTTACAATATTTATTAGCTGATGAAGAGTTAGCTAACTCATTATCTGAAAAAGAAATTAGAGAATGTTTTAATTTTGAATATTATACTAAAAATGTTAGTGCAATTTTCAAAAGAGTATTCAAGTAAATTTAAATTAGTAAATACATAAAATATAAAGGCAGTTAAATATGGCAATTATGATTGAAAAAAGAAATGGTCGTAAAGAAGTTTTAGATATTACTAAAATTCAAAAGATGACTATTGAAGCAACTGAAGGCTTAGAGGGAGTATCTCAAAGTGAATTAGAGCTAGACTCTCAAATCAAATTTATTGATGGAATGAGTAGTTCTGATATTCAAGATGCACTTATTAAAACAGCGGTTGAAAAAATTGATATTGATGTTCCAAACTGGACATTTACAGCAGCAAGACTTTTCATTTTTGATTTATATCATAAAGTTGGAAAAGCTACACATGGTATTAAAGGTGAGCCTTATTGTCATTTTAAAGACTATATTCAATACGGAAAAGATGCAGGAAGACTACTTCCAAATTTAGGTGAAGGTTTTGATTTAGATGACTTAAATGACTATATTAAACCCCAAAGAGATTACTTATTTAATTACCTTGGTGTAAAAACATTATATGATAGATATTTAATCAAAAATAATAAAGGTAATCCAATTGAATTACCGCAGCAAATGTTTATGGCAATTGCTATATTCCTTGCACAGGATGAAAAAGACAAACAACAAAAAGCAAAAGAGTTTTATGATGTAGTTTCTAAATTTGAAGTAATGTTAGCAACTCCTACTTTATCAAATGCTAGAACAAATAGACATCAACTTTCTTCTTGTTATATTGGATCTAGTCCTGATAATATTGAAGGTATTTTTGATTCATATCATGAAATGGCACTATTATCTAAGTATGGTGGTGGTATTGGTTGGGATTGGAATCAAGTTAGAGCACTTGGTGGTGTTATTGATAATCATAAAAGTGCAGCAGGTGGAACAGTACCATTTTTAAAAATCACAAATGATGTTGCTTTAGCTGTTGATCAATTAGGTACTAGAAAAGGAGCAATTGCTGTTTATTTAGAGCCTTGGCACATGGATATTGTTGATTTTATTGATTTAAAGAAAAACTCTGGAGAAGAAAGAAGAAGGGCTCATGATTTATTCCCTTCTTTATGGATTACAGATATTTTTATGGAAAGAGTTGTAGCAGATTCTTATTGGACATTATTTGACCCTTATGAAGTAAAAGATTTATCTGAACTTCATGGTGATGCATTTAGAGAAAGATATGAAGCTTATGAAAAAGATGAAAGTATTACAAAAGATAGAATGAAAGCAAAAGATTTATGGAAAAAGATTTTAACATCTTACTTTGAATCAGGTTCACCTTTCCTTTGTTTTAAAGACAATGCAAATAGAGCAAATCCAAATTCACATGTTGGACATATTAGATCTTCAAACCTTTGTACTGAAATTTTTCAAAATACGAATCCAAATCATTATAAAATTAAAATAGAATTTAATGATGGATCAATTTCTACTTATGAAGAAGAAGATTTAGTAATAGTTGATGGTGGAATTGAGAAGAAAGCTAATAAAATCACGGCACTAGATTCTATTGGTGGTAAAAAAATATTTATAGTTGAGAAAGAAAAAATAGATGGTGATACTGCTGTTTGTAACTTGGCTTCTGTAAATCTTTCTAGAATTAATACAAGAGAAGATATTGAAAGAGTAGTTCCTATTGCTGTTAGAATGCTTGATAATGTTATTGATTTAAATTTTTATCCATTAAGAAAAGTAAAGGCTACTAACTTAAAATCAAGATCAATTGGACTTGGTGTTATGGGTGAAGCTGAAATGCTAGCTTCTAATAAATTAGTATGGGGATCTGCTGAGCACTTTAAAAAAATTGATTCAATAATGGAAGCAATTTCATATAATGCAATTTCATCTTCATCTAAATTAGGTGTTGAAAAAGGTGTATATCCTACGTTTGATGGTTCTAAGTGGTCTGCTGGTATTATGCCTCATGATCATGCACCACAAGCTGTAAATGCACTTGTTGATAAAGATTTATTTGATGCGGCGTATGATTGGGATGTATTAAGAGAAGAAGTTAAAGCAAATGGTATGCGAAATGGTTACCTAATGGCAGTGGCACCTACTTCGTCTATTTCTATTTTAGTAGGTACTACACAAGCTATTGAACCAGTATACAAAAGAAAATGGTTTGAAGAAAACTTATCAGGTTTAATTCCAGTTGTTGTTCCAAAATTGAATCCAGAAACATGGTCTTATTATACACCTGCTTTTGAAATTGATCAATTACAAGTAATAAAAGCAGCTGCAATTAGACAAAAATGGATAGATCAAGGTCAAAGTACAAACATTTTTATGAGTTTAGACAAAGCTAGTGGTAAATACTTAAATGACATTTATATATTAGCTTGGAAGTTAGGTTTAAAATCAACATATTATTTAAGATCACAATCTCCAGAAGCTAGTAATGATGTAGAAGATAGAAGTATGGAATGTTCAGGTTGTCAATAAGATAAACTGTTTAGAAAAAATTATAAAAAAATTGAATAAAATATAGAGGTTCCTATGGACAGAAAAGTAATATATAACCCAGATTCGAAAGAAAACTTAAATGATAGAAGAATATTTGGTGGAAATAGTGATGGTATGATTAACTTTACAAAGATGAAATACCAATGGGCACTAAATCTTTGGGATACTATGGAAGGAAATACTTGGTTTCCTAAAGAAGTACAAATGACAGGAGATGCAAAAGATTATAAATATCTTACTGCTCCTGAAAAAAGAATGTATGATTTAGTATTGTCACAACTAATTTTTATGGATTCATTACAAACTAACAACTTAATGGATAATATAAATCCATATATCACAGCTCCTGAAGTAAATGCATGTCTTTCAAGACAATCATATGAAGAAGCTAATCACTCAAAGTCTTATGCAGTTATGGTTGAGTCTATTTCTGATAATACAGATGAGATTTATAATATGTGGAAAAACGATGTAAAACTTCGAGAAAAAAACAATTTTATCGCAGATACATATAAAAATTTAACAGCTGATGGTGAAGATATTACTGATGAAAAAATAGTACTTGCTTTATTTGCTAATCAAATCTTAGAAGGTTTATACTTCTATGCAGGTTTCGCAGCGATGTACGCTCTTGGAAAATCTGGAAAAATGTTAGGTTCTTCACAAATGATTAGATTTATTCAAAGAGATGAAGTTACACATCTTTTATTATTCCAAAATATGATTAACTCAGTGAGAAAAGAAAGACCTGATTTATTTACGCCTGAATTAGAAGAAAAAGTTCGTGTAATGTTCAGAAAAGCGGTTGAACTTGAATCTTCTTGGGGTACATATATTACACAAGGACAAATCTTAGGATTTACAGATAAGATTATTGAACAATATATTCAGTATCTTGCAGATAAAAGATTAGATGCAGTTGGTTATAAACCAGAATATAATGTAAAACACCCTATTCCATGGGTTGATGGTTATGCATCATTTAATGATCAAAGAACAAACTTCTTTGAAGGAAATGTTGTGAACTACTCAAAAGGTAGTATCGATTTCGACGATTTTTAAGAGGTCTTTTAACCAATCTCTGCGTTGGAGTAAATTTTTTACTCAGTCACTTACCTGATGTAAGCTCCTTCGCAAAAAAACTACTCCGCCTTGACCTTGACTAAAATACCTGTTAAAAAGGAATATAATGGCTAGCTTTGATAAAATTTTATTCTTTGAAAAAGAATATGAAAAAGAAGTAAAGATTAAAGATATTATAAATAATAATATAACTAACATATTGACTTTATTGATAATAAATTTGACTATATTCTCATATTTTATTATTAATACTCCAATAATGACTTTTTTTAAATCATCTCATAAAGTTGCATTTATAATATTTTTTATATTAATGTTCTCATATGTTATATATTTTGTATATACTTTAATGAATCTTAGCAGTTTTTATTTTTCAAATAAAATGTATATGAAAATACCTTATGCAAATGAATTAAATTTATATTTTGATTCATTAAAAAAACATAATGAAGAAGATTTTGATAAGAATGTAAATAGTTATTTATTAAATTTTTATATTGATGCTGCTTCTAAAAACTCAAAAGTAAATGAATATAAAAATGGATTACAATTTGAAATTAGAAGGTTCTTGTTTATAAAGTTTTTTGTTTTATTTTTAACATTTATACCTTATTATGTTATCATGGATGGAAACTTGAATACATATAATATAAAAATTACTGATGAAAAGGTTAATAATGTCAAATAGCAAAAAGCCACAAATACCAGCTTCTCCAAAACCAAGAATGATTAGAGAAGATACAAAAAAATAAAGGAAAAAGATGTCAGATAGTAAACAAACTCCACCACCTCCACCACCAAGATATGTTAAAGATGGTTTTAAAAAGTAATGTAAGTAAGATTAGATTTACATTTATAGATTACTTAAACTCATAAACAAAAACATCATCAGGGTACACATGTTTTAAATCATGCGCTTTGATAAGTACTTTATCTATTCCTTTTGGGATTTTAACACTTGATAATCATCTAGTAATAGTTGTAGATGGAGTACAACATTTTGCTGTTACACATTTACTACTTTGACTTCATTTGCAAGTACAGTACTTGCAAATGCTATTAATAGGACTAATAAAAGTTTTTTAATCATTAGATACTAAAATTCATCTTTCTCGTAATATTTATTAATACCATTCCACCCTTCTAAGAAGTATAAGAAAAATGTAACATCTTCCATTTCTTGTTCTGTAACTTTACCTTTCATACTAGGCATAGTATCAAAGTGTTTAATAACTCCTTCTAAACATACTGTTTTAGCTTTATCTGGATTGATTAGATAATCTTTTACAAAATCTGTAACTTCTTCAATTTGAAATTCAATATCATCTTTACTACCAATTTGGCTTTTTAATCTAAATGAGATTTCATTTCCTGTGGGTGCTAAAAGATTCAGAACTTTATTATCATGTTCTATAAAGTTATTCATTAAAAGACCTATATCCATAGATTTAACATGACATGAACTACATTTATTATCAAATACTTGTTCGCCAACTAGGTATTGCTCTTTATCAAATTCTTCTGGAGGTGAAGAAAAAACAGAACTTACTACTAAACAAAATATAAATATAAATTTCATAATAATTCCTTTTATTAAATTCTATCAAAAAAATTTTTATTTTCAAAGAGTAATTTTAATTTAATATAATACAAATACAGTACAATATTTTAATATCAAAGGATAATATTAATGATAAAAGAAAAAACACAGATTTTTTTGAAATTTTTATTTGAAGATTTAGAGAACTTTTCTTATTCAATAGATTTTGAGGAAAATTATTCATATATTAATTTTACAGAAATACTTGGAGTTAAATGTTCAAAAGAAATGACTTTTAAAATTATTGATAATAAACTACAGTATCATTCAATAACATACGGTTGGAACGCTATTGAAACAAATAGTAATACAAAATACTTTTGGATTGATTTATTATCAGGATAATTTACTTTATGAATTATTAAAACTTGTTTTATTTACATAAAAAAGTTAAAATAAACTTATATGTATTTATTATTCTTTTAAACTTAAGAAATTTAAATACAATAATTAGTTATAATTATGAAAATTATTAAATATATTAGGATTATTAATGTCTTTAGCAAAAAAAATCTTCTTTTTATTTATTGCATTAGTGATTCTTATTGCTTATTCTGTATCTACTTTTAATTATAAAACAATCTCTGTTGTTGAAAAAAATTATGCCATTAGTTTTGGTAATGAAGACTTTATGTTTGGAGAATATGCAGACAAAATAATACTAAAAATAAATGAATTTAAAAGTACTATTTTAAATGAATTGGGTTTAAATAATTCAGATAATCATGAATCAACAAAAGAATACCTGTCTTTAGAACTGGTAAAAAATAATGGAATAATCTTAATGAATGGCACTTTTAAGGATGAAAATCAAGCCAAGATTATTTTAGACTTATTAAATATAAATAGAAATGGCGAATATAAATTTAAAGAAAATATAATTATTGATAATGTATTAGTAAATAAATTGTCTTTGATAATAGATCCACTTAAAGAACTTTTTACAGATGGTTCAAAATTATCTATTGTAAATGGAGAAGTTTTACTTGAAGGGGAATTAAAAGATTCTAAATTTAGATCTTTATTGGACTCTATTATTAAAAAAAGCAAACTTAATATAATTACTCTTGTAAGAGAACCTTTTCAATCTAAAACAGAAAAAATTATTGATAAAATCCAAAACCAAACAATTATATCAGAAAATGATAAGAATACTAAACCTGAAGATAAGTTAAATAAATTAGAAAAAATCATTCCTATTGTAGATGATTTAGATAATAAATCTAAACTTGTACAAAATGTACAAAATACTATTAATGAATTGACATCTGATAATAAAATCTCTTTTGAAAAAAGAAGCACAAAAATTACAGAAAAATCAAAAAAAATTATAAAAAAAATAGCAACAATTTTATTAAGCGATAGTAGGCTAGAAATAGAAATTGCAGGTCATACTGATTCTATAGGTAAAGCCTCTGTGAATAAAAAGATATCTCAAGATAGAGCAAATAATGTTAAAACTACATTAATGTCATTAGGAGTAAATCCTAAACGAATAAAAGCTGTTGGTTATGGTGAAGATTTTCCTATTGTAAAAAATGATTTACAAGGCCGGTCTGAAATTAATAGAAGAGTAGAGTTTATTATAGGAGAAGTAAAATGATTGAAACAGCATCTTTAATAGTTGTTAATTTATTAATTGCAGCAACAATAGGAATGATTATTGGATATTTAATCGGTAAAAATAGTGGTAATTCATATAAACCTTCTAAAAAGATTGATAATCTAAATAATTCAGGCTCTAACAAATCAAGATCTAGTGTTAATCCAATTTTTAGAAAGAATTCTAATGTTGACAATAAGCCATTAATTTTAAGTTCTCCTAGGCCTTCAGGAAAAGATAAGCTTACAAAAATTAAAGGTATTGATTTAAAAATTGAAAAAGGTTTAAATAACTTGGGTATTTTTCATTTTAATCAAATTGCTGCATGGTCAAATAATAATTGTGATTGGATAGAAGAATTTCTGTCACTACCAGGATATGTAAAAAATAATCAATGGATTGAACAAGCACAAATTTTAGAACAAGGAAAAGAAACAGCTTATAGCAAAGAAGTTGAAAATAAAGATGAAGAAGCTAAGTAAAATTATACGTTTACTCTTTTAAGTCTTTTAATAATTATTGCTATATCTCTTGAATAGTTTTTAGCTCTTTTACTATTATATTTCCATCCACCATTATAACTACTCCAAACTTTTTTCCAATCATTTTTATGAACTTTCTTCCAGTAAACTAATTCTTCAATTGCATTCTTTGTTGCAAATTGAAAATCTGAAATCAATCTCATCGCATATTTATTTCTATTCCAAGATGTATTTTTTGCTTTTTGTCTACTTAAAACAGTTTTTATATTAGCCTGATATAATCCGTAATCTTTACTGTCTACATTTATAAGGTATTTTCCAATTGACGATTCTTTAATAGCAATTGCCATTAATGAATAGCTAAGGCCATGTTTTTTACCTTGTTTTTTTATCTCTTTTAACATTTTTATATCTTGTGAAGTTAATTTTTTTTCATTAAAATTCGATGCAAAAATATTTGTTATAAATAGCATTATTAATAATAAAATTTTAAAGCTCATTAAAATTTCCTTTGTTTTATCTTAAATTAAGGTGCGAAGTATATATTAAATCAAACTATTTGTCAAATTTTTAATTTAGTATTTAGTTAGTCCTTATTATAATTCCGAAAACATTTAATGAGATATATCAATAGTGAAAAAACAAGAATTTAAAAAACTAATTAGAGAAATTGGCTTTACTTCACAAAGAAGTTTTGCTGAAGAAATAGGTGTAAAAGCAACAACATTTACAACATATAAATTAATACCAAATCACATTGTAAGAATTATAAATATTGCACTTTTAGCTAAAAAAAATGGTGTTGAGTTTGAAGATATTAAATCTGCGATGAAAATAGACTAAAAATTTAGTCTTTTCATTATATTGTTTTTATAATCCAATATTTATATATTTTCGTACTTTTGAAACTTCATCTAAATCAATCTTTTTTAATACAATCTCTTCCTCGTCATTTTTAAAAACATCTCCAAATGGTGAAATTACTGCACTGCCTTTTGCCATATTTAAATCAGCACTATTTGCCGCAAGTACGAAACATTGATTTACTAGGGCAAGAGATTTAGAAATAGTTTCATAATGGTCTTTCCTTTTTATTCCCCACATTGCTGGATTTAAAATAATATCAGCACCTAAAACTTTTTGCCATAATTCTGGAAATCTTAATTCAAAGCAAATTAGTGTTGCTATTTTTATACCATTTATTTCTATTATTTTTATATCTTCTTTATAACCAGCATTAAAGTTTTCAAGTTCATTTCCCAAAGGAAATAATTTTACTTTTGATTGAGTATGAATAATTTCTTGTTTATCAAATATATAAAGGGTATTAAAGAACTTATCATCTTTTTTGGTAATAAGTGTTAGAGCAATTGTTTTATTTAAAGCAAGCTTTTTTATTTGTTCAATTGCTATAATTGAAAAATCTGCTGCTTCTTGCATTTTATTATAACAAAAGCCACTTAATACGATTTCTGGTGCTAGAATAATTGAATCGTTAGGACACTTTATAATCAATTCTTTTAAGTGTTCAAGGTTTTTTGTAAAATCTTGACTTGTTTTAATTTGTAATGCAATTAAATTCATCTATTTCCTTTCTAGTTTTAATAAGAATTCTTTCTTATTATCTCCACCTGCATAAACGTTTAGAGTTCCATCATCTTTTTCTACTCTATGACAAGGTACTATAATATTTAGCATATTTTGAGCAAGAGGACTTTCTAGTGCTTTTTTTGATTTAAGCCCTTCTATTTTTGAAGCTATATTAGTAAATGTTCTTATTTCTCCATAAGGAATATTTAAAAGTTCTTTCCATACTTGTATTTGGAATGTAGAACCTAATAATTGCATAGGTAGTTCAAAGGTTGTTCTTTGTTTGTTAAAGTATTCTTCTAATTGAGTTCTTAAAGTATCAAAATATTCACATTCAGATGGAATAACATCTGTATCAAAACTTTTTTTTAAAATATCAATTCTAGCTTCAATATTAAAAGGGGTAAAAAAGCAAAGCATTACGATTCCTTTTTTTGAAGCTGCTGCAAACATCTGTCCTAGTGGTGTATCAATTGTAGTTGTTAGTATTATCTCTTTGGATTGTATTTTATATTCTCTCATGGATGAATTTTATCATAAAGAAAATAAGTTATAATATATAAATTAAATAAATAGGAATAAAATATGAATGAAAAATTAAAAAGTAAAGTTAATACAACACCTGATGAAAAAAAATTAAAAGGTGCATTTTTTGCAGCAATTGTAGGCGATGCATTATGTTTAGGTTCTCATTATGAGTATGATGCAAAAAAGATATACAAAGCTTATGGTAATAAACCTATAGAAAAGTTTATGAGTCCTGGAGAGATGATGGGTGGTGAGACTCATGGTATTGGTTGGGGACAACGTAACTATCATCCAGGAAAAAGTGCTGGAGGCACAACTGATTATGGTGATTACAATATTTTAATACTTGAACACCTAGCTAGTATTTCAAATCCTCCTAGAGCTTTTGAAGTAGCACCATTACTTCCTCATTGGATGAATAGATTAGAACATACTTGGGGTTCTTGGATTTGTACAATGACAAAAGAAACATATTCACAAGTTAAGAATGGAACACCAGTACAATATCTTGGTGGTATTTCAAATGCAACAGCGATTAGACATATTGCTGCTCATTCATACTATGAAACTGAAGAAGAGATAGTTGATGTTGCTAGAAAAGCTATGTTTACTCATAAAGATGTACATGCTTTAGGCGGAGGTGAATTTTTTGCTAGAGTAACGCATAGAGTTTTAAGAGGAGAGAACCCAAGAAGTGCAATAGAAGATGTTGCTATTTTAATGGGAGGTTTCTTTGAAACTAAAGTAAAGCAAGCAATAGCTAAATATGAAGAATCAATTGATGAAAACTCAGATTTATCAAAAGAGCAGTTTTGTGATGATTTGGCTATTACTTCAATGGCAAGATTGTGGGATGTAGGTAGAAGTGAACCTATTAAAGTTGGGAAAGCAAGCCCTACAGAAGGAACTCTTCCTGGAAGTGTTTACTTTATACTTAAATATGCAGACGATGAGAATGGCCTTAAAAAAGCATTACAAGCAAATGCAATGGTAGGTGGAGATAATGCTTCAAGGTCGATGGCAATTGGTATGGTTCTTGGAGCATACAGAGGAATTGATGCAATTCCACAAGAGTGGAAGGATACTTTGACTCAATGGGAATATTGTGAGAATTTAATGAATAAACTACCTTTAATTAAAAATTAATTTAAAATATCTATGTTTACTAGAAGAGGGGCTCTTTTGGTAAACACGTTTATTTTATATTGTTTTTAATTGCTTCATAAGCTATTAGTATTTTCTTTCGCTCTATTCCCCATCTGTAGCCACTCATGGCACCTGATTTAGCTAATACCCTATGACATGGTACTAAGTATCCAATATGATTTGAACCAATAGCAGTTGCAACTGCTCTTACAGCCTTTGGTTTATTGATACTATTTGCTATATCTTGATAAGTTGTAATTGTTCCATTTGGTATATTTAATAAGGCCTTCCAAATATTTATTTGAAAGTTTGTACCCTTTACATATAAATCAAACTTCTTTTTTTCGATAAAAATATTATCTAAATAATCTTGTGCTTTTCTGTTATTTTTAATAAGTATAGCTTTTTCCCAAATTTCTTTAAATCTTTCAAAAACTGCATTTTTATTATTATCTACAAACCCTAGGTATGAAACTCCTCTTTTAGTAAATGCAATCAAAGCTTGTCCAAAAGGAGTAAGACCATACCCATAAGTAATCTCTACATTTTTACCTGATTCTTTGTATTCTTTTGGGGTAACACCAATAATATTTACAAATAAATCATGAAGCCGACTAGGACTCGATAATCCCATATCAAGTGAAGAATCTAAAATACTTTTTGATTCTTTTAAGTGTTCTTTCGCATAATTTAAAGTTACAGATTGTAAAAATTGTATGGGAGTTACTCCGACATATTCTTTAAAAACTCTAATCAGATGGAATTTACTCATTCCTATATATTCAGAGATCGTATCTATTGAGGGTTGTTCCTTGAAGTTTTCATCGATATATTTTATTACTTTTTCAATTTTTTTGTAATTTTCATTTTCAAGTAATAGCCTATCATCCATGATAATTCCTAAGCATTTTAATTAAGTACAAGTTTAAGTGATATTTTATACCACTTAAACTGTTAGCTAGTTAATAAAGGATGATTAGTAAGTAGATTGATTGTAAATAACAAAATCAGAAGCAAGCTGCTTTAACTCAACTTTGATTTTTGATTGAAGTTCAGTATTTTCAATATCATCTAATACATCACACATTTTATTTGCAATAATT
>Ga0209716_1001177_pt1 | contig 20600 bp, 5 predicted proteins | sample COGITO_mtgs_1205_FD_184811 | JGI IMG/M metagenome (GOLD analysis project Ga0209716, IMG submission 184811) | Pelagic marine microbial communities from North Sea - COGITO_mtgs_120531 (SPAdes) (version 2) | ecosystem: Environmental > Aquatic > Marine > Epipelagic ...
CACCTGCAGCTTCTCCATCTATATCATTACCTACTTGAGACCATGAGCCTCCAATATTTTCATAAATACGAACATGACCAGCACTAGAACCATTTCCATCATTACCATTAGCCCCAATAGCAACTATACTTCCATCTGAAGATAAAGATACTGAACAGCCACTCACATCACCAGCTGCTTCTCCATCTATATCATTACCTATCTGCTGGAAATTTCCAGTACTTGAAGGGCTATAGGATACCTGATAATTTCCAGCTGTTGCAGTGGATAAGTCAATTTGTCCTGTATTCGCATCTATGGTTAGCCCACCAGTAGCACTAAACGTACCACCAGTAGCACCAGTAATAGTAGCCACCGGATTGGTAGTGCCTAAGCAAAACTCTGTTTCACCACCATAATTAAAGTCGGTACTAGGCGTGGTAATAGTCACATCTTGCGTAGAAGAATCTGGACAAGTTCCTGGAGTCACATACTTAATAGTATAATTTCCCGATGTAGACGCATCTAAATCTATCACGCCATTTGTCATTACGAGGCCTGTTGTAGAGCTAAACGTACCACCCGCAGTTCCAGAAATAGTTGGTGTTGGATCCGAGTCGTCCGCACAATAACTACTGGCCGAATAAGCAAAAGTAGCGTCGTCTTGCGGATTTACCGTTACTACCACATCATCTGTTGCGGTACAATTATTGGCATACTGCGCAGGTGCATCTGTACTCCAACTTGCACCGTTTATGGTTCCATTATTTCCATTGCCACTTAAGTCGGTAACTGTACTTCCAGTACCTTCATTGAAATTCCAATAACCAACCAGTCCAGCTTCATTTCCAATTGGTGGAGTAGACATGTAGTTTTGTAATTCTTGTTGCGATAAAGCCGAACTCCATAGACCTAACTGATCTATTCTACCGTCAAAGTAATAACTAGGTGCGGTCCATGAGCCACCTATAGAACCAATCTCAACAGGGATACTGCCTGTAGTAGTAGCAACGCTACCAGAACTTACAGAAGTTGCATCTAAAACCCCATTTATATATATCTTATTGTTATTCCCATCTCTTGTGAATACAATATTATACCAAGTATTGTTAGTTAAAGTAGTGTTAGAAGTAAAGCCATTAGCACCAGGCAAATAATTATTTGAGTTGTCAGAACTTAAGTATATTTCAATTTTATTACCATTTAGATACATTTGTACTGGCCATCCTGAGGAAAAAAATGCATCAAAACCAGTATTTGAGTTGTAATAAAGATAGGTTGAAATACTCCAGGAGTTTGCAGAAAAAATACTATTTAAGTTTGTCCCTAAATTTATATAATCATCAGTCCCATCAAAATCTAGAGAATTTGTATTAGCTGCTGTTCCATTACCAACTGTTACACTATATGTTCCGCTTGTAGTTACGTCAATAGTTTGGGTCGTTGCACCAGTTGACCATGAATAGTTAGAATGCCCACTACCTGCATCTAAAGTTTGTGTAGCTCCATCGCAAATTGCGACATCAGCTCCTAAGTCAACTATTGGTAAAGAATTGGAAGTTACAATTACATCGTCTGTACCTGTACATCCATTGCCATCAGTCCCAGTAACGATATAAGTTAAATTATTGTTCTCAGTAATAGAAACGCTATTCAACCCAGTCCAAGACGAATTTTCATTTAGTTCTATGTTTACTAAACCAGTATTTAAAGATTTAAATGTCCATGAATTTACACCTGATACAGACGTGCATTCTACATAATATTGTTTCGTTGTATTGGCAATACTCATAAAATCAGAAGAATGAACGCCAACTGCATAACTAGTAGTGCTGAAAGAAGAACTAGTAGGATCCCATAACCTTATACCACCATTGCCCAAAAATTTAAATTCATCTATCGTTCCGTCGTTGTAAGTGTATTTGATAAAAGCATAACCAGAATTATGAACATCACTATGATTAATGTTAACGGTAACTAACTGAGATGGATCTATGGTAATATTTTCTGAAGATTGATTAACTGTATTTGGTCCCCATGGTAAAGAAACATTATTTGTATTAAAGTTGGGTGTAAAAGCAACACCATTGGTGACCCCATTATCCCAAGCATAAGTATTAGCTCCACTTCCGCTTAACGTCACGCTTTGTCCAGCACAAATAGTTTTATCTGCTCCAGCACTTACTGTTGGATTACCCGTTATCGTCAATGCTAATGATACCACACTATCACAACCAGCCGTTGTCTGTAGTGTTTTCGTATAAGTTCCACTGCTAGTATAGGTGGTGCCATTCCATGTATAACTTTCACAAGCTGTTTGTGTCTCGCTTGGGGAAATAACTACTGGACTTCCATTGTAATAAAACTCTACAACCACTGTATTTAATACGGTACACGATCCAGGAATTATCTGATTCGAATTACCCTGAGACCAAGGATCACTATTTAAACTCGTGCTTAATACCGAATGAGTAGCACCCCCATTGTTACTTCTTAATCCGTCTATGGTATACATATTACCTTCATAGTCAGATGGACTATATATATGTGTGTTAGAACCAGAACCACAAGTATGATTAATATTATCTACTGATATTATCTTTATTTGCCATCCTGATGGAAAACCACTAGTGGTCTGAGTAGTTGGGAAATTGTAAGGCGCTGCACTTAAAGCAGAGGGCATATTGGCATTAAAATCTGCGTATGGATTCCACTGACCTATAGAATTAAAAGTATAATAAGTACCAGGATTATTATAATTACTATTTACAGTAATAGTTCCAGTAGCGAATTCATTTCCACAACCGCCAGTTAATGGTACGCTGTAGCTAAAAGTTCCTGCTGCAGAAGGCGTTCCTGAAATAGTCAGTACGTTAGTATTCCAACTGGCAGTAACACCTGATGGTAACCCAGTTGCAGTTCCAATTCCTGTTGCGCCTGTTGTATTGTAAATAATATTTGTAATAGAAGTGTTTTGACAAACTGTTTGAGAAACATTGGTTTGTAAGTTATATTCATATACTTTATCATTCAACTCTCCTAGAACATACATCTTAGTGCCATCATTATTAAAAGCTAGTGAAGTTGGAATTCCGTCTTTATTAGAAACACTAAAATTTTCACTAGCTCCGGCGTAAACAGCAGTCATTACATCAAATGCAGATGATAGTTGGTACTCGTTAATATCATCTCCAGATGATCCCATGACAAACATTTTGGTACCATCGTTATTAAACACCAAAGCATTGGGTACTGATTCTTGAGAATAAATATCCAAAACATTATTATTTCCTAAAAAAGAGGCTGTGGAGACATCAAATGCAGTAGATAAGTTATACTGATAAATTTCATCATCATAACCAAGTACATACATCTTGGTTCCGTCATTATTAAAAGTAAGTGCAGTAGGGTCGTCTTCTTGAGATTGCAAATCAAATCGTTCACTATTCCCAGTAAAACTAGCGGTCTGTATATCAAATGCAGTAGTCAGATTATATTCATTAACATGGCTATTTTGCCTTCCTGTCATAAACATTTTAGTCCCGTCGTTATTAAAGGCCATTGAAGTAGGATTGTTATCTTCAGGAGCAACGTCGAAATCATGTAAATAACTTGCTGTAGAAATATTAAAAGCAGTGGATAGTTGATATGCTTTTACTTTAGCAGTACTATTTCCAAATGCATCTAAAATGAACATTTTAGTTCCATCATTATTAAACTTTATAGAATTTGGGGTTTTTACATTTCCGTTAGTAGAACTTCTTACATAATACTCTTGAGAATAAACAGCTGTTGAAACATCAAACCCACCCACAATAGAGAGGGACATGTTTGTTGCATTCACTGTAATATAACCCGTCTTAGTCTCCGTATCCGCACTTCCATTTACTGTTAAACTAACATCATAAGTTCCAGCTGTAGCATAAGTGTGCGTTGGGTTTTGCAAAGAAGATGTAGTTCCATCACCAAAATCCCAGCTCCAAGAATTAATGCCAGCAGAACCTGTACTTGCATCTGTAAATGTAACGGTGGTTCCTTCACAAATCGATGTTACATCAGCTGAAAAGTCAGCATCTAAATTAACAAAAGACGCACAGTCATCTAAAAAAATAGTATGCGGATCAATTTCCCCATTACTTGGCCATGGGGTATTATAAATCCATACTGGATCATCAACTGACATACAAAAAAGGTTTGGATTTCCATAAGTCATAATATATGTATGATTCGTATTATTTCCATTTCTAACATCTAAACTCGTTAGTTGATTATTATTACAATCAAATTGAGTCATTACAGTATTTTGACTGATATCTAAACTAGTTAGTTGGTTGTGAGCACAACTGAGACCAAGTAATGCAGTATTATTACTGACATCTAAACTCGTTAGTTGATTATCTTGACATTCAAAATAAATTAAAGAAGTATTATTACTAACATCTAAACTCGTTAGTTGATTAAGCGAACAATGAAGATTAGTCAAAGCAATATTATTACTGACATCTAAACTCGTTAGTTGATTATCTTGGCAATCAAGATAAGTCAAAGCAGTATTATTACTAACATCTAAACTCGTTAGTTGATTATTATTACAGTAAAGAACAGTCAAAGCAGTATTTTGACTAACATCTAAACTCGTTAGTTGATTTGAATGACAATTAAGAATAGTCAAAGCAGTAAAATCTTCAATTCCTGTTAAATCAGCAATATTTTGATTGTTTATTACCAAATTGGTAACCCCGATAATATTAGCAGTTGTAACATAATCATTATTGGCAATTCCGTCTCCCATAGAATTGGCATCACCAACACTTACAGTATTTCCACTAGCATCGTGCGTTTCTAAATAAGCCTCAAAATTATCATCTGGAACATAAGTGGGATCTGTACAAGTTTCTACTTTTACTAAATCTATACCGATGTCTCCTTCTCCATGGGCGCTGTAGTCGAAGCTTATATAAATTTGCTGTCCTACATAAGTAGTTAAGTCCACTCCTACGGCTGTCCAAGAATCCGTGTTGGCTGTTTGAATAGCTCCAGACCAAGTAAATACCTTTGTGAAAGGTCCAGAAATATCGTTACTAACACCAACATCTAGGGTACCGTTATTGGTGCCAAATGCGTGTAAGTAAAAAGAAAGCTCTGCAGAATTTAAAGAATTTATTAAATCTACAGATGGGGATATCAAACTACCAGTATTATTAGAAAATGTAGGAGCATCAAATCCAGCCCATTGAGTTCCTTGGTGGGCACTAGCTGGACCAGAAAGCGTAGAATTTCCAGTGGAAACAGATGTGGTCCATCCAGAACCAACAGTAGTCCATCCTGGTGCACCCATTTCAAAACCAGAATTTAAATTGAAATTGTTGGTTCCACTAACACAAGTAATTCCATTAGGGGCAGCAATTGTAGTTTGGAAATCGTAAGGTCCCAACCAAACACTTTGTTCAGATCCACAATTAGATTGTAGGTAATAACTGTAAATAGTGGAGGCATCAAGACTTGTAAAAGTATAATTAGTAGCATTTAAATTAACCGTAGTTCCAGAGCTTTGAGAAAATCCCTTGGGGCCATATTCCAAATTCCAAGCAGTTTCTGTTCCACCAGCTGTCCAAGAAATATCCGCACTATTTTGAGTAATGCTGGCTACATTAATATTCGTGGGGGCAATACAACTAACACAAGATTTTACTTCTAATAAATCTACAGCTAAATCGCCTTCCCAAGAAGTTCCTCCAGATGTTGTTCTTACATGATTAAGTTGGAGATAAACCGTTTGACCGTTGTAAGCTGTTATGTCGACAGATATTTTTTGAAATGGATCTGAAGAACTACTTGTTTGTTGGTTAGAAATGGTATAAATATTTGTGAAACCACCAGTAGGAGAAGTGCTAATACCCACATTTAATGTCCCTATACCTACACCATAAGCATGTAACCAAAAAGAAAGAACAGTAGCATCGTTTAAAGAAGTTAAATTAATAGCAGGAGATATAATACTAGCATTATTTAAACCACCTGCACTGGTTTCAAAATAAAAATATTTATTTCCACTATGAGCACCACTTGGTCCCGTTGAAAGTGAAGTAGTGGGTCCAGAAGTAATATTCCATGAACCGTTGGTGTTTCCAAAATCTCCAGTCCAACTACCTTGGGATTCAAAGTCGTCAACATATATATCACCAATAGCTGTAACGGTTACCTGTATATCATCTGTCGCAGAACAACTGTTGGCATCCGTTCCAGTTACCGAATAGGTTGTAGTTGCACTAACGAAAAATGGAGTATTATCCGTAATACCATTATCCCAGTTATAAGTTACTGCTCCAGAACCCGCCAATGTAACACTGGTTCCAACACAAACAATTTGGTCTGCTCCTGCACTCACTGTTGGCAGTGAATTCACAGTGACTACAACATCGTCGGTTCCTATACATCCAGCTCCATCCGTTCCGGTTACTGTATAAGTAGTAGTAGCACTTGGCACAAAAGCTGTATTGTCTGTTATTCCATTATCCCAAGTATAACTAACTGCTCCACTTCCGCTTAACGTCACGCTTTCTCCAGCACAAACAGCTTGGTCTGCTCCAGCACTTACTGTTGGATTACCCGTTATCGTCAATGCTAATGATACCACACTATCACAACCAGCCGTTGTCTGTAGTGTTTTCGTGTAAGTTCCACTGCTAGTATAGGTGGTGCCATTCCAAGTATAACTCTCACAAGCTGTTTGCGTCTCGCTTGGCGAAATAACTACCGGACTTCCATTGTAATAAAACTCTACCACCACTGTATTTAATACCGTACACGATCCAGGAATTATCTGATTCGAATTACCCTGTGTCCACGGATCACTATTTAAACTCGTACTTAATACCGTATGGCTAGATCCACCGTTATTACTTCTTAATCCGTCTATGGTATACATATTACCTTCATAATCGGATGTACTATATATATGTGTGTTGGAACCAAAGCCACAAGTATGATTAATATTATCCACTGATATTATCTTTATTTGCCATCCCGATGGAAAACCACTTGTAGTCTGAGTAGTTGGAAAATTGTAAGGCGCTGCACTTAAAGCAGAAGGCATATTGGCATTAAAATCTGCGTATGGATTCCACTGTCCTACAGAACTAAAAGTATAATAAGTGCCAGGATTACTGTAGGTGTTATTTAAGGTTACTGCAATATCGTCTGTTGCTGTACAATTAGAACAATTATAATTAGGAACACTAGTAGACCAACCGTTAGACATATTTTTCATCATACCATTCATATCGCCGGTTCCAGCTTCAAAATCGTAATGAACTAATAAATTAGAAATGGTAGTCGATGGGCAGTTATACAAATCTTCTATTTCAGTGACAGAAAGTACTTTGTTGTATATTCTTAGTTCGTCCAACTGACCAATATAATCGTGAGTTGGTGTAGTTCTTACATCGCCAATTAAATAGTCATCGCCAGTATCCATGGCTCCAGATCCACTACAATGAATTCCTATATATTGGTTATCTACATAAAGCTCTAAGCAATTTGCCCCACTTTTTATGGCTACAGCATGGTGCCAATTTCCGTCAGTATAAGTGGTTGTGGTAGTAACTCTTGGTGGACTAACAGAAGGTGGACCACCCTCTACAAAAACATTTCCATCTTTCAATCCAAAACTAAACTCTGGATTGGTTGGCTGGGTGTCATTCGATAAAAACATTCTTGTGTTGGTAGACGCTGTAGAATTAAACCAGATAGAAAAAGTTGCTACATCGTTTGCATAAAGGTCAATTGGTCTTCCAATATTAATGTAATCATTACCACCACCAAAATTGGCAGAATGGGTGTTATTTATTACTGTCCCATTTCCCACAGTTACACTATAAGTTCCAGCTGTAGTTACATCTATAGTTTGGGTAGTTTCGCCCGTACTCCATAAATAATTGATTGGTGTACTTCCAGCATCTAATGTTTGGGTGGCTCCATCACAAATGGCCACATCTGCACCAAGGTCAACTGTAGGATTGGCAATCACAGTAATATAACCCGTCTTAGTTTCTGTATCCCCACTTCCATTTACAGTAAGACTAACATCATAAGTTCCAGCTGAGGTATAAGTATGGGTTGGATTTTGTAAAGTAGATGTAGTTCCATCGCCAAAGCTCCAGCTCCAAGAAGTAATTCCTGCAGAACCTGTAGAAGCATCTGTAAAAGTTACCGTGGTTCCTTCACAAACCGTTGTTGCATCAGCTGAAAAGTCAGCATTTAATGAAACATATGAAGCACAATCGTCTAAGAAAATAGTATGCGCATCAATACTTGCAACTCCGTTAAATCCTAAATTCTGCCAATTGGTATTACTATAAGAGGAGTTGTCTACAGAAATACAATTTAAGTTTGGATTATTGTAAGCACTAAAGTCAGTAATATTGGTATTATTCGTATTTCTTAAGTCTAAAGAAGTAAGCAGATTATTATGAGCCCATAAATATGTCAAAGCAGAATTCTGAGATAAATCTAGAGATGAAATTTGATTGTTTGTGCACCTTAATTGGGTTAGGTTTGATAATGTTGTTAAATCTATAGAAGTGATTTGATTGTTATCGCAAAACAGTAAATTAAGTGCTGTATTTTGACTTATATTTAAAGTAGTTAACTGGTTAGCATTACAATAAATTTGAGTGAGAGCTGTGTTGTTTGAAATATCTAATGAACCCAAAGGATTCAACTGAGAGTTTAAAGTTATAAGTGAGGTGTTTTGACTTAAATCCAGAGAACTTAACTGATTTATGTGACAATTTAAATTTTCTAGTAAGGTGTTTTGACTTACATCTAAATTGGTTAACTGATTGTCATTACAATACAAATTAATTAAAGAAACATTATTAGTAAGATTTAAAGATGTCAATAAATTATCTTGACAGTTTAAAAATGTTAAAGCCGTATTTAGAGTTACATCTAAATTGGTTAATTGGTTAATGTGGCAATTTAAAGTTGTTAAAGCAATGAAATCTTCAATACCAGTTAAATCAGATATATTTTGACTATTAACTGTTAAAAGTGTCACCCCACTAATATTAGCAGTAGTCACAGAATCGTTATTAGCGGTGCCATCTCCCATAGAATTGGCATCGCCTACACTCACTACATTTCCACTAGCATCGTGCGTTTCTAAATAAGTCTCAAAATTATTGTCTGGAATGTAGGTTTTATCACAGTTAGGACTGAAAGAAGTATGAGAATCAATATCTGTCCAATTGGTAGTAGCCCAAGTAGCATCATCAACAGAGATGCAGTTTAGGTTAGAGTTCCCAGTAGCATCAAAATTTGTAAAATTGGTGTTGTTCCCATTTCTAACATCTAAACTGGTTAACGAGTTATTTTTACAACTTAAGACAGTTAATAATGTATTGGCACTTAAATCTAAATTAGTAAGTTGGTTACTATTACACTGCAATTCTTCTAGAGCAGTATTATTACTTACATCTAAACTGGTAAGTTGGTTACTACTGCAATATAAATCAGCTAATAATAAGTTCGCACTTAAATTTAATGAAGTAATTTGGTTACTTCCGCAAGAAAAATAACCTAAAGCAGTATTGTTGCTGACATCTAAACTAGTTAATTGATTGTGTGCAAAACCTAACGTATGTAAAGCTACATTATTACTTAAATCTAATGTAGATATTTGGTTTACTTCGCAGCGTAAATAAGCTAAAGAAGTGTTTTGGCTTAGGTCTAAACTGGTTAACTGATTAAAACCACACTCTAAACTAGTAAGGGAGGTGTTTTGTGTTAAATCTAAGCTTGTAATCACATTATGGTGACAGCCTAAATTTGTTAGAGATGTAAAATCTTCAATACCAAGCAGACTAGCAATATTATTCAAGTTACTCACATTCAATCTAGTTACTCCACTGATACTTGCAGAAGTTACATAATCGTTATTAGCAATTCCATCTCCCATAGAATTGGCATCACCCACACTTACAGTATTTCCACTAGCATCGTGCGTTTCTAAATAAGCCTCGAAATTATCGTCTGGAACGTAGGTTTTTGGGACTGAAGCTTTGTAACCCAAAGTAAAATAACGATTAGAAAAATCACTTACTGGACTATTGGTGGTAATACTTCCACTAGATGAAGTTCCTGTTACAGTGGAAGGAAGTTCTGTCCACTCCGTTCCATCCCACATGGCAATTGTTAATGTATTGAAATCAACAATACCATGATTATTATTGAAGGGTATGGTAATATTAAAACCATCGGTTCCTGTAATTCTTTGAATATCCCAACAATAGACTTCTATGAAATGTAGCGAAGAGTTAAGTGAGCTTTGATTTTGAGCTGCAAACATATAAGCTACAGAAATATTATTAGAATTTGTAGATCCATCAGCTAAAGTGATTGGCATATAATAAGTTCCGGATCCAAAAGGGTATGTGAAAGGATCTGGATTGTTAAACCACTTAGTTACATGACCATTTCGAGTGTGAGAAGAATTGGAAGCGTTACTAACAGTGGCGCCTGTTCTAATAGACAAACTTTGCGTATTTTGATTAATGATACCATTTGTTAAGTCTAAAGAACCTAAAATAACAATACCTGAATTTAAAGTTATTTCAGCAGATGAATTGTTAATCGTTAAATCATTAAAGAATGTATTTCCAGATATCGATTGGGCGGTAGTACCATCAAAAGTAACTCCATGGGTTCCAGCTGTAAAAGTTCCATTATTGGTCCAATTGCCACTTACTGTAATATCACCTGTGAGTTCTAATGTAGCGCCAGAAGCAATAGTAACATCATGATAATCGGAAGCAGATTCAAAAATTCCATCTTCAATATTTAGATGGTTGCTCACTACTAAAGCACTACCTTGAGCAGAAACTTTTTCGGTCGCATTAGAATTATTGATTTTTAAATCATGAAAATTATTTCCCGATGCCAAACTAATCGTTTGAGCTACACTTCCACTAAACTCTACTGTTCCACCAGTTGGATCAAAACCACTTCCAGATGATGTCCAATTGCCTTCTACTTTTATAGTTCCACCAGTTATATTGGCATTTACATTACCACTAGCAGTGTAGTTTCCATCTATATCTAAATTACCTCCACTTATATTTAGATCTCCAGAATGTATAACATTATTTGTATAAATATCACCATTAGATATGTTTACTTGAGCCCCATTTTCAATTTTTAAAGTGTCAATGTTTATACTATATGAAGCATCAGAAATGGTGATAGACCCTCCACTAGAAATAGTTAAATTTTGACATGCTGCACCGGCAGTATTTATTACTGGATTATTACCTCCACCAGAAATTACAATATCGTCTGTATTATTAGGAATTCCAGCAGACCAGTTTCCAGGGTTATTCCAATCAGAATTAATAGCACCTGTCCAAACAGTGGCACTAGACGATCTAGGCTGTGAGAACCCTTGAGTAATTTGGAAATTAGAATTATCCGTAGAGCCTACAATTATATCCCCAATAGCATATTCAAAAACTACCGTTGAGGTACTAACGCTTGTTCCAGCAGGAGCAAATAATTCCTGAGCGTTCACCAAAAAGTTAGCGAAAATTAAAACAAGAGATAATATGTAGTTTTTAAACTTCAATTATTTTTTATGGAACTGTAATTATTAATTGACCTGATCCAGTTTGAACACCTTGAGTATGAACCACTGAACTACATAATGTTGGATGCGTATAGCTACTTCCCCCGCCGCCTGTACAATATTCGTAAGCACCTGCACCTCCACCATAATATCCACCTCCACCTCCACCACCGCTCTGAACTCCATTACCTCCCTGTCCCAAAGAACCGTCTCCTGCGGATACGTTAGAGTGAACGTTGTAGCCTCCATTACCTCCAGAGCTTTGAGATCCACCGTATCCATATCCGTTAGAACTTCCATAGTAAGAATTATCATACGTTCCGTTTCCTGCTGTTAACCCGCCACCATGTCCACCACCATTAGTACAATAAGAGCCTGCACCACCAGCACCGCCTGCAACAATAACTCTATCAGACATTGATGTTCCACCCAATCTTATATCTGTAGCTCCCCCACCAGCTTCTCCATTGCCAGAACCATTTCCACCACCATTCCAACCACCTGCTTGATTACTTAGTGGGAGGCAATTGTTGCTACCAGAGTAGCAATAAACACTCATTCCTCCAACATAAATATATAAAGTTTGTCCAGGTGTAACTGAAAGAGATGTCTGTACCCTACCACCTTTAGCTTGGTAACCACTACCACAGTAACCAGCATAATTCCCTGAACTTACTGATGAAGAAGCACCATAAGCATCAACACTAATACTAGTAACATCTGTTGGTACTGTAAATGTTTGCGCAGATCCAGTATAATTAAATACTGATTGATATACTTCTACTGTTCTTGTAGCAGTAGCAGTATTTCCTGTAGCATCGGTTGCTGAATAGGTAATTGTGTAGGATCCTGCAGTGGTAACGTCTACCGTTCCACTAGTGCTAATAGTACCTTCATCTGTTGTAGCTCCGGGATCGGTGAATGTTCCACCAACTACAACATTCATATTTGCATTTCCATTTAATGTGATAGTTGGTCCATTAATATCTGGAGATGATACCCAAGTAGGAACGCCGCCAATAATTTGTAATACCGCACCAGCACTTCCTACAGCAATAGTTTGCCAAGCAGAACCATCCCAATACATCATATCTCCGTTATTACTTCCATTAGGCATAGAACTTCCCGCAGATGGAATAGCTTGAGTAGATAAATCTCCGTCTGCATCGGCTACTACCATTCTATCTCCAGTTCCTGCTAAATTTGTTACTCGAGTTGTGCCATTATTTGAAATAGACAAAGCAGTATTGGAAAGAAAACCATCATCATTCGCATCGCTATTATCACCATAACTAAAGTTTAAACTTCCTAAGTTGTTTCTTATCTCAAAATTATCGACTGTATTAGAAACTCCACTATTGTCCTGTAATAATATTGAAGGGCTCAACCCATCTATCTTGAAAGTGGGTCCTTGAGCATTGCCATCACTTATTTGTAGAAGTGATGTTGGTGAAGATGTTCCAATACCCACATTTCCGTTTGAATTTATTCTCATGTGCTCTTGCCAAGAACCATCATTATCGATTCCACTAGAAGTAGAAAATCTAAGTGGATCACCTGTTTTCCACATTATAAAAGGATTTGGATCTGAAGAACTTCCAGAAAAAACTCTTAAAAGATGGGCATCATTAGAATTAGATAATTGAACAATTCCACCTTCTGTTGTAGTACCAGATTTAATGTCTAAATTCCACTCTGGATTTGCTGTACCTATTCCGATATTTCCCGATGTTCTATAGGCATTTCCAGATAATTCAGCCCATAGACTGGATGACCCACCAAAAGTTTGAGCTACACCATTAACTCTTAGACTACCTGTTAGGTTAATATCTCCGTTAACATCTAAATTATAAGCTGGTGAGATATTGTTAATTCCGACATTTAATCCATTTAAAGTAAGTAATTGTTTACTGCTAAATGTACCTACATAAAGAGGTTTATTACCTGTAGAACGTAAAATACCCCCTGTTTCATCGGTGCCGTCAGCAAAATACCCTAAATATAACCCTCCAACATTTGAAATTGGAGTTGTTCTACTAAAATTAGCTAATATGTGTTCACCACTAGAAATACCATCGTTCAATTCAACACTTAATGGTTTTATAGGAGAAGTTGTTCCAATACCAACATTTCCAGAGCTTCTGTAAACGTTACTACCCGATTCTGTCCAATCATTGTCTGCAGGGCTACTACCAGCTGTTTTAGCATACATTGCATAAGGAACACTCATCAATTGTGTAGTGGAGATTACTGTATAATTAGTTCCACCAGATATATCCACTGCTGTTTCTACAAAGTGTGAATTAGCTCCCCAATCAATGGTATTGAAAGTTCCTGAAACTACTGTTCCAGTTCCAACTTGAATAGCTATTGAACCATAGGCATTGGTAGTGGGAGCAAAAGTTTCTTCATATACTGAACTTCCGCTGGAGCTACCTTGTAAAATTTTTATTCTAAGTCCTACAGTTTGGCTGGCCAATACATTTGCAGAACCATCTCGAATAACTGCTTGATAGTTCATGGATTCTGGCGCTCCCTGACCTTGTGCAAAAGCAGAAATACTACAAAATAAGGTGATAAACAGTAGAGATAATATGTGGTGAAAAGCTCTCACTACTGTACAATATTAAATTCAACACCTGAAATAGCTCCACGAAATGTATTGGTATTGCCCGCAAATGAACCAATTTCAACTGAATAAGTTCCAGAACTCAACCAAACTGGAGTATTACTAACGCTACCACCTCCTTGAATTGTACCCTTATCTTGAAATACTATGTTATTTCCTATTCTCATTGAGCAACCATAGCTGTTATTTGGGTTAATAATACATGAACCACTTGTTATTTTCCAAACTTTTCCAGACGGAACTGTTATAGAACCTACTGTTGATTGCTGATAGGCAGCAATGTTAGATGAGTTATATTCATAGTTCAAAACCTGACTAAACTGTAAGTTATTCCCCTGAGAGTAAGCAAAAGAAAAAGTAATAAGAGTAAATATAAAAAGTAGTATTTTTTTCATAGTGTAAATTTTAAAAACCGTCCGATAAATAATTAAAAGTGTTGGAATTTGAACCAGAAGATGAAGATGCACTTCCCGGCATACTTTCCCAACTTGAACCATTGTAATACTTTAACTTATTATCACTATTGTCCATATAAATATATCCCTTGGTTGGGTTTGAGGGAACATTGGAGGTTGGTTCTAATTTAAGCACATTATCAATGGTAGTGATTTTTTCAGCTGGGTTTACGTCCAAAGCCCAGTTCCATGTGTCTAATGGGTCGTTATTTGAATAATAACCGACATGTAAATGTCTTTTGCTGGTGTTACCATCATAAGGGAGTGAAATTCTCATTGGAGCTCCAGAGAAGTTAGGTACGTGTAAGGAATAGTGTGCATTATTTTGACTACTGTTCTGACCTGCTAATCTGATAGCGTTTCCAATTGGAATTCTAAAATCTCCATTTACCTCTAACTTTACATCTGGAGAATTAGTACCAATACCAACATTTCCAGATGAATTAACTACAAAATTATCATTCATCGTTCCCTGATTTCTTGTTGAAATTATGAATTTTGAAGAGGTAATATGTCCATCAAAAGTACTTTTTAAGTCTACTAACTGCGAATAAGAACCGTTGTAATTAGTCCCTTGTAGTCTTAAAATAGCATCTGAACTAATTGTATTTTCAGACTTTATCGTAATCATTCCATTATCAATTCGCATTCTTTCTTGCTGGTAGTTTTGTCCCCAGGTTCCTGTACCGTCTGCTACATGAAAACTTAAACCTCCAACTTCAGAACCTGCTGTGTTGCTTTCTGTTCTACCTAAAACCTTACCAAATTCAAAAGGTTCCTGATTACTATTAAGCATACTAAAAGACATAGGCACCCCAATATTATTGCCCGAATTATCTGTTCTTAATACATCAATTCCTCTTGAAATGATGCCATCGTGTAAACTAACCACACTTAATGGATAAGTCACATTAGAACTGGATGTATTTCCAACTGATACTTTATTATTAGTGAAATTAAGATTAGAATTCGTTGACCATGCATCACTACTTTTAGCGTGTAATGCATAAGGAACACTCATCAATTGAGTGGTAGAAATTACTGTGTAGTTAACCCCACCCGAAATATCTACTGCTGTTTCTACAAAATACGAATTAGCTCCCCAATCTACAGTATTGAAAGTTCCATTGACTACTGTTCCAGATCCTATTTGAATGGCTATGGAACCATAAGCATTTGTTGTGGGAGCAAAAGTTTCTTCATATACAGAGCTGCCACTGGTACTTCCTTGTAATATTTTTATTCTTAGACCAACTAATTGACTAACCAAAACATTTCCAGAACCGTCTCTTATTACTGCTTGGTAATTCATGGACTCTGGTGATTGAGCAACTACCTGATAATCAATGATTAAAAACAGTGTGAGAAACAGAATTGGTTTAAGAAAAATTGAAAGTCTCATAATTAAAGTTCTAGCCACTCTATAAATATACACTTAACAGATAAATTTCGTTACATTTTTTATGAAGAAAATTGCAAAAAGCGGACGAACGTTAAAAAATAAAGGATTAACGTGTAATTTTTAATGATAATAATTCTGAAAATTATTTAAAAACTAAAGTTTCATAAGGAGCTAAAGAAATAGTATTTCCATTTACCACAAAACTACTTCCATCTAATAAATTAGTTCCACTAAAATTTTGAAGCTCTAGCGGCAGGGGAAAACTAGAAATAGTATTTTTAGAGTTTATCAAACACCACGCACTATTACCAACAATTTCTCTGTTTATACAAATTACATTGCTACTCGAGTAGTCATTTAGCGCACCTATTTTAAATTCATCATTATTAGTATAGGCATTCATTAATTTTTTATAAAAACCTAATGTACTTGCACCATAATTCCAGTTGACTAACGAATTAGAAAAAAATGGAATTTGAATGTTCCACCCTATTTCTTGACCAGTGTATATAAGTGGCACACCAGGGTAAAAAAGTGTTGCTGCAAAAGCAGCTAAAGAAGCATCCAAACTACCATAAATATCAATGGCTGTTCCATCCCATGCACACTGGTCGTGATTGGTAGTAAATCGTACTTTTTCTTTTCCTTCAGGAACAGCACTATAAGTTATATTATGCTGATTGCCCAAATAACTGGCATTGGTACCATTAGCAAATATAGCTACCGTTCTATTATAAAAACTCCAATCAAAATTCAAATCAAAACCAGCTTCAAAATGATCGTTTCTCGCACCCTCTGCAAACAGAACCAACTCTCTATTTGGAATGGCTCTTAAACTATCAATAGCCCGTTTCCAAAATTCAAAAGGCACGTAATCTGCTGCATCGCACCTATACCCATCGGCATTGGCTTCCAGCACCCAATATTTCATAGCATCTATCATCTGATTGGCCATATTTTCGTTCTCAAAATTAAGATCTGCTACATCGGTCCAGTTAGTACCTGCTGGGTGAATAATAGTTCCATTCCCGTCTTGCGTATACCAACTACTATCTGTCATCCAAATGTGATCCCAAGCTGTATGATTGGCCACCCAATCTAAAATTACCAACATACCTCTAGCATGTGCCTCTCCAATAAAAGTTCTTAAATTTTCTAAAGTTCCATACTCTTCATCCACAGCATAATAATTGGAAATAGCATAGGGAGAATTGATAGGCCCACCATTGGTCTGAATAGGCATGAGCCAAATAATATTTACACCCAATTCTGCAATATTATCCAGTCTATTTTGAACGCCTTGTAAATCGCCATCGGCACTAAATGCTCTTAAATTAACTTCGTACATCACCAGCTCTTCATTTTCTGGAATGTTGGCCAAAGGTGTTCCATATTGCTGGTAAACATCCATTTCTCTAGCTATGGGATCTTCCTTTTTATCACAAGAAAAAAACAAGCCTAAAGAAAAAACAGCTATTAAATAATATTGAATTCTATATCTCATAATTAACCCAAAAGAATTAGTTAAATTTAATACTTTAAAATGAATTCAGTTTTTAAAATACTTTTGTTTGGAGGACTTTTAACCTTAAGTTCACTCCATCTTACTGCCCAAACACCTCAATTTTCCAACCCAATTATATTAGGAGGATATCCAGATCCTTCCATCTGTAGAGTGGGAGAAGATTACTACATCGTTAACTCCTCATTTGAGTATTTTCCAGGACTTCCCATTCACCATAGTAAAGACCTAGCCAACTGGACCTTAATAGGCCACGGGCTACACCGAAAAGAACAATGTACTGGAAGAATGAGCTTAGTAGATGTGCAGTCCAACGGAGGCATTCACGCTCCTACTATTCGCCACCATAATGGAAAGTTTTATATAATCACCACTAACGTTTATCAGCCTAAAAAAGACGAACCAGCTCAAATGATTAACTTCATTATTACAGCTTCTGATCCAGAAGGCCCTTGGTCCAACCCCGTTATTGTGGAAGGAGCACCAGGAATAGATCCAGATATTTTCTTTGACAACGATGGGAAAATTTATTTTACAGGGACCCATTCCCCTGAAAATCCAAATTTTTCTGGAGAAGGAGAGATATGGATGCAAGAATTAGACGCTACCACTTTTCAACTAATTGGAGAAAGACATTTTTTATGGAGAGGTGCCTGCCAAGGAACTTGGGCGGAAGGACCACACATCTATAAAAAGGATGGCTGGTATTATTTACTAATAGCCGAAGGAGGAACTGGTTTTAACCATGCGGTGATGATAGCAGCCAGTAAAAACATTACAGGCCCTTACGAAGCTAACGACAGAAATCCCATACTTTCTTCCCGCCATTTGAGTTACGATTATTGGATCAACAGTACGGGACACGCAGATATGGTGGAATTACCCAACGGACAGTGGAGAATGGTTTGCCTAGGAATTAGAAACGAAGAAGGTAGAGCTTCTAACATGGGAAGAGAAACCTTAATCCTTCCCGTAAAGTGGGAAAAAGAACCCTACTGGTGGAAAGAGATAAAATACAATTGGCCAGTTTGCAATCCCTTAACTGGGAAAATAGAAAAACAGTATCCTTACTTTTTACCCATTAACGATTCTACATATGAGCCCACTAAACAAGTGTATGAATTTCAAGAAAACACACTTCCCCTAAACTGGATTCACAGAAGAGTTCCTTATAAAAATAGCTACAGTCTTAACACCAAAGCTGGGTATCTATCCATGTACTGTCTAGCTGACACCATTAAAGAACGATCCCCCTATAATTTTATAGGAGTGAAGCAAAAAGAGACTCATTTTGAGACTTCTACCACCATGCAATTTAAACCCACAATAAATGGTGAAGAAGCAGGTCTTTGTCTGCTACAAAAAGACGATAACTATATCCTATTTGATGTGAAACATGAAGACAATGAAAATGTTCTTCGGTTGGTAATAAATGCTAAAAAGAAGAACGCCATACTACAAAAAGACTTGGTAATGGGGAAGAAATATAAAAGTTATATTGAACTGAAAGTAATAATGAAAGGAAATAAATACCACTTTTACTTCCGTTTCCAATCTAATGACCTGTGGGAGTTATTTGATACAGCTAGCAGTGATTTGTTACTTTCAGAAGGCTACACAGGAACACACATTGGATTATATGCCACTAGCAACGGTAAAAAAAGCTTTAACTTAGCATCATTCGATGTATTTAAATTAAGCTATTCAAAGCCCTGAAAATTATGAAAAAAATAATCTTTTATTTTACTTTTATTCTCATCATTCTAGTGGGTTGCAATGAAAAAAAATCAAGCCCAGTCTCCTATTTAGAGATTAACAATAAAAGCCAAATAGACAGTATTACCCAAACTTTTATTGATAGAGAAATATATCCCTTTATTTATTCCAGAGTTGAAGATTCTAACGGTACAGTTGTTTATGAAAACTTAGCTAAGAATGAAAGACTATTAGCTAATGAAAATATAGATGGTGACAGCTGGATTAGAATATGGTCCATGAGTAAAATAGTCACCATTTGCCTAGCACTGGACTTAATGGAAGATGGTCTTTTTTCTTTAAACGATTCAGTAACTAAATTCATTCCAGAATTTAACAATTTAAAAGTGGCATGTGACAAGGACAGTATACAATTGGTTAATTCTAGATGGTATGAAGATTCAACTATGAAATCTCCTTGCCCATTAGCATATTTGGACAACGACTCTGCCATGACCGTACTACATTTATTGAACCATCAAGCAGGCTTTTACTATTCCACCACGAATATTGACTGTTTAGATTCAGTAATTGCCAATGAAAATCTAGCAGCAGCTGAAAACAGTCAAGATTTGATTAATAAACTAGCTAAACTTCCCTTATTCCAACACTCAGGAAGTTCTTATTACTACGGAACCAATACCACTGTATTAGGGCTGGTTTGCGAAAGAGCAACTGGAAAAACCTTGGCTCAACTAGTAAAGGAAAGAATTACCGATCCCATGAAAATTAAAGGTTTGGCTTACGACCTTCCACAAGGAGCTACCATGCTTCCAAGATTTTCTGGAAAAGACTCCATACTCAGAATTGCGGAGGAAGGAGAATTGGATATTTTTGGTCAAGATGTACCAGACTATCGTCCAGAACATCAACTTTATCTTGGTGGAGAGGGAATGATTGCTACGGCAAACGGCTATTCAGATTTTTTAAGAATGTTACTGAATAAAGGAAAACTAAATGGCTATCGTTTTTTAGAAGAAAGCACTATTAAAGATCTTACTGCTCCACATACACAAAAAGATAATTCTTATGGGTACAACGGATACAACCTTTGGATAAGTAGTGAAATATATTTAGAAAAAGGATACGGTGAAGAAGGGCTTTGGATGGGCGGTGGATATGAAGGCACTCATTTTTGGATCGATACCAAAAGAGGATTGGTAGGAACTATTATGACACAAATGTTTTGGGTGTTTGACGGCGCCTATGGTTACAGTAAAGACAATCGCATAAGA
>Ga0209716_1001178_pt1 | contig 20595 bp, 20 predicted proteins | sample COGITO_mtgs_1205_FD_184811 | JGI IMG/M metagenome (GOLD analysis project Ga0209716, IMG submission 184811) | Pelagic marine microbial communities from North Sea - COGITO_mtgs_120531 (SPAdes) (version 2) | ecosystem: Environmental > Aquatic > Marine > Epipelagic ...
GTTAGCATTTGCCGTCCCTGATAGGTAGAGGTCTTTGAAGCGAACATCTGATAATCCCAAGTCAGTTGTAGCATCTGTATACGAATAACTGGTATCAATAGGAGCGATGTGATTTAAGCCAAAACGCAAACCTTTATGACCTGAGACAGAAGATGTAATTACTAAATCACTTCCATAAGTACCAATACTACCTACGGTTGAGCCGTCTTTGGCAAAGGTAACTAAATCTCCGTCACTTGTGTTTCTATTAAACCGCCCTGCATAATCACTAGCAATAGAGAAAAATCCACGACCTGCGGCTTGTAAACTAATTCCAGTATTTGTATCTCCTGCGCCTACAGCAGTATCCGTGGTAGATATGAGAACGTTCTGTGATCCGTCTATGCGCATGGCTTCGACGCCATTTCCTGACTTTAAAGCTAAACTTGTCCCTGCTGTTGCTGTGCCTATGTTAAATACCGATGATATAGTTTGAAGCCTACCAGTTACAGTTCCGTTATCTATATCAACATAAGTTGAGCTTGTTGATTCAAATTTACCTGCGGCTACGTTTCCTGATGTATGTAAAGCCGCACTTGGCACAGAGGTTAAACCGATACCAAGTTTTCCATTGGGGATGTTGACGTTTTGTGACGTATCCATCGTCATTGCTACGCCAGTACCGTTTGTTCTAAACTCTAAACTTGAGCTTTGCTGACCTACTATAATGGCTTTGTTTGTATCCCAAGTCAGCGTTCCGTACTGCTTTGAAGAACCCCAATCTAAGGTTCCATCAGCTTCCATAGATATGCGTTGGTTTTCAATGCGAGAACTTGTGTTTGTTATTATGTGACCGCCTGCTGTCACTGCCCCACTGAAGACTGATGAGCCGTCAGCGTTGATTCTAAGGCGATAGGCTGAAGCGTCATAATCATAGAAATCTAACGACCCTGCTGTTCCTGATGCCATTGTATACTTGCGACCACCAGTGCCTGTAGAATCAAGAATTATGCGAGAACTTGTTGAGGAACTTAGTTCTATATTTGATCCATCAGTAGGAGTTAAAGATGTAGTTCCTATTGCGAGACTTTCTTTTGAACTATCCCAGAAGAACTTAGGTGTTGTCCCCGTGTCCTCATAGAAGCTGATATCACCGCCATCTTGAAATAAAGCTGTACGCACTCCACCCGGCGAAAGTGAAATTTCTTCTCCAGCGGCTGTTCCTATATTTTGAACATATGGAGCAACAGCGCTTACAAAAAATTTTAAACCAAAACCAGTGCTTCCTTTGAAAGACGCAACAGTTGCAGATGCAGAAGTAGACTGAACAGTCAACCCATCGGCTACAACTGAGCCTGTTACGTCTATGCCTGTAGAGGTGGTGGCTAGTTTGAGGGCGTTACTGTGATATAGCTTAGTTACCCCGCTAGCGGCCTCAATATAAGCGCCAGTTCCTCCGCTTTTAAGAACAAAATCAGTGGCTTGAAGTATTAGGTTACCTGTACCTGCGTCAGTGATGTGGCTGTTAGAGCCATCATGGTAAATCTGTAGGTCTGAGCTAGCACCAAACACTGCTTTATCATTATCACCAAAGTTAATGTCAGCAGAGGTAGTCATGCCGTCTGTGGTGATAACGCCTGTTACGTCAATTCCTGTGGTGGTGGTGGCTAGTTTGGCGTTATTGGCATAGCTTAATGAGACAGGCCCGCCGTTTTGACCATACAAAAATGTCTGTGACCCGTCATTGTTTGCTAGCACAAGGTCATTTGCATAAATCCGCAAGTTTCCTGTACCTTGTTCGCTAACGTAGCTATGACTACCATCATGATAAATCTGTAAATCACCATTGGTTTGATTGCCTAGCTGTAGCTTGACGTTATCGCCAAGTGATAGGTTGCCTGTAAAGGTTGATCCAGATAATTCTGCTTTATCGGTATTTAGATTGCTAAAGTTACTATCAAGTTCTGTATTAGTCAGGGGCGATCCTTTACCCGCTCTAGTTACTATTGTAGACATAAGAAGCCCCTTCTAATTAAGATGCAGTTAAAGTGATAGACCAAGTGATAGACATAGTGTCATCAGCGTCTTTGTTTACAACAGCAAAAACAGTCCGACAAAGCATAGTTCCACTTGATGAGGCATTAAAGATACCTGCCTCTGTAACCGCCCCAGTTCCTTCACCTGCCTCAAAAGAGGAAGCATAGGTAATCGTATTGCTTGAAGCAGAAGTGCTGTCTAACGCCTCTCTAGAGCCTAGAATCGATACTAAATCAGTCTGACCTGCGGATGCGGCAGTTGTACCTGAACCAACAGCCATGTGAGACATTACACCTGCGCTAGTTCCTGCCATTCTAGAACAGATGTATTCTAGTCCTGTGCTGACTACTAGGTTGTGAATTTCACGGCTATCTTTAACTTTGCCGTCCTTATCTTTTACTACTATCGCTACATCGCCTCGTAGCTTTAAATTATCGTTAATCATAAATCACCTTAAAAAGTTCGGCTTGCGCCCACAAAGTCCTCTGCCATATAGTCAAAAGATACATATCCTTGACTGCGTAATGAGCCAGAATCACTAACAGTAGAAGAATCTGCAAGAAGCCTGACTTGGTTTAACAAAATACTAATTACATCTGTGACTCCAGTAAGATCAGTTCGTACCTTTACAAAGGTCATTTCCTGATCATCTTGTGCTGTAGCCTCTCCATCAAGATCATCAGTTGCATAAAATGCTTCGTTAATAATCTTATGGAAATCGGTTGATCTGCTCTCTGATAATATTGGGTATTCACTTAAACCCTTACCGATTGCAAATGTATCTATGGAATCAGCTAAACTACCAGAGTCAGATAAAACCTTACCTGCTTCTGTCGATACACTATCAGTTGCCGCAAATGTATCTGTTCGTATCTTTTGTACATTACTAGAAACATTATCTGTAATATCTTGGCTATCACTTAACGTCTTACTAATTGCCTTTGATACTGTCTCTGTTGTGCCTATGTTATCAGTTATGAACTTAAAAATTAAGAACACACCAAATTCAATCTTTGCAACAGCCTTTCTAAGCGCAACACTGGCTACCGCTTTTTGAAAGTTAATTGCCGCTACTGCCTTCTGAAACGTAACAGCCGCCACAGCTTTCTTAAATGCTATAGCGGATACTGCTTTTTTAAACGCAACAGAAATCTTAATCATTAGAAGTCTGCGCGAATGTAAAAGTCTAGCACCTCAAAGATTGTTTCAACCGTTCCATCTGAGTAGGTAATTTCTATCTCGCCTTCATAATAACCTTCAGACTGATCTAAGTTGCTACCAGAAAAACCAAAGATAGCTATACCGTTAGCAAGGTCAGTACCTGCATCAGCGGCAGTCAACGTAAATAGAACGCTAGAACCACCCTTGGCTCTAAAATACAAACGGACTGTACCGCCAGAACAATCTATAGCCGCGCCAGTGTCATCTCGCGTTAAAGTAGCTTTAACCTGTGGGGCAGTATCATCTTTTACTAATTGGTATGTCATCTTAAACCTCTGCTCATATGAGCATATTATACTCTCTAATTAAAATCCTAACTATGCTATATTTTGTATTGATCCAAACATCTTTATTACTTTATAAGTTATGCCACTTGGTATTGAACTTACGCTAATTTTTATTCTGTAATCAGTCGCTGTTGTTGTCTTTCCATACGTCATTTTGTAGGGCATATAAAAACGAGATGTTCCTGTGCCTGATGAAACTGTGGAAGCGTTCACATAATTAACATCTGGATCAGGTGGCGTAATGCTGTTAATAACCTCTGTATCGGATGGCTCAAACCACGTACCTGATGCTGTAAACTTGCTATCACTGTAGTATAAAGTATCACCTGTAGAGAATATTGAGCCTTGTGCATTACACACTAAGAAAGTTTTATTAGCACCGCTATCGTAATAAACCGAATAAATGCTTGATGGCTCGTTAGTGCCAGATGCTGTTGCAGTTGCCGCAATACCACCAGACATATCTACTTTGCCTAACTGATTGCCACTAACACTTATTATTTGCTGAAAGCCTACAGAAGATAATCCTTCAAATGTAACTGTTCCTACAGTGACTGCATTGACACCTTTAGATTTTTTCTCAACAACAAAATCAATAGACGACAATGCTTGCGCTGTTTTTCCTGCGTTTGTTATTTCAAACAGTACAGATATGTCGATACCTTGCCTTTTAGATATTGCAGATTCTGGAGCAGGAATGCTGAACGATCCAACGGTTGAACTAGTCGTGGTTAAGGTTCTATCGTACTGCTGAGATAATGGATAGCTTTCTGCCTGACTTGCTGATCCTGTACCTGTAATCTGTGTGCCATTTAAAAATAACGTACCATAAACATCAGTTCTGCCGTTTGTAATTTTTAACTCAGAGCCACCACTATCTTGAGGTCTATTACCTCCCGACCCTAAATATAACCCAGTGCCAGATTTATCAATTCCTATTTGATAATCACTATCCCCTCCATTTGTATAATTATCAAAGCTAGTAACAAAGTTTATAGATGCGCCCCAACTAGCTCCAGATGAGGGGTTTGTTGTGTTTGGGCCAATCATTAATAATCTTGGCGCACCTTGAGCATTGATAGCCGCAAGTTCTAATGTATCAGCACCATCAGACAATCTGGCGACTTGATCATTGTTACCATCTCTAAAAACAGTCGTTGGTTGATAGTAAGGTTCAAAGGCGTAGGAGTAACCGCTTTTTTGCACCTGTTGATATCCGACTGCTTTAACAGTTCTCGCCAAACTAGATGATGGGCTACCAGTTGCAGGGTAAGGCGAATAACTGCCATCAGTAACAGTGACAACAACTTTAAATACATATTCACCAGACGGAAAGTCATAGACAGTTGTAGTTTTTGTTAGATTATAATCATCATCTATTACGCCTAGCTGTAACCCACTGAGGGTTGGGTAGGTTGTTCTGACTTGTGTTTTAGTTTGCAACTCAGCTTTATAATTACCGCTTCCTAGATCAGTCGTTTTTACTAGGTAACTTCCAATCAACTGGCCTGTGGTGGTTTCACGTGCTGAAATAAGATCAGGGCCAAACTGTGTAAAATTAGTTGGATCGCTAACAGGTGCATAATAAATCTGAAACTTGAATTGCGACATAACAGCGTTAATAGCATTTGTCTCACCTGATACAGTGCCAGAAGTTAAAGCACCTACTGGATAAGATACATGAAGTTCTAAATGCTCTTTGTAATCTTGTTTTAAATAAAACGTATTAGTGTCTGAACTGGTTGTAGCTACAGCGTTTGTTACAGAAGGAGGTAATCCAGAAGCACCATCATAAATTACAACGTCAGGATTATCAGGAGCGGTAATTTGCGCCCCGCCTATTTTTATATCTGTTCCGTCCCACGTAAGGTTTTTCTTGGTTGATGCATCGCCAATACTAAATTTGTAAGCGTTTGTATCGTATCCTAAGAAAAATCCAGAACCTGTGTTAAAAGATGTAGATGTGCCGCCAGTAATCTTGCCAGATGTACCTACAGTAAGTGCGCCAGAAACAGCTAAAGATGACAGAGAACCAGATGTTGCAGTTATATCTCCAGATATAGTTAAATCTGTACCGTCAAATGATAACTTGTCTTTAAGGCTAAACTGTCCGCTATTGTCAAGATAGAACCCAGTATTACTATTATTAAAAGTACCAGTGCCTTCATACAATTTCGTTGCAGAAATAGTAATGCCAGATATAGAACCGCCTGTAAGTCCAAGATCAACTCCTGTATCAGCATCTTGTAAAGCAGTTGCCCCCGCACTTGCACCTGAAGTTACCGTTGAAGCCGCTACATTATTAACTGTCCCTGTTAAATTTCCACCTAATATTTCAGAAGTACTGTCTTGGTTTGCAGTTGCTCCAGAAGCCGCACCGCTAGCTACTGTGCTTGCGGCTGTACCACCAATTGTAACTCCGTTAGCAATAGAGCCAGATGTTGCAGTTATAGCGCCTGATATAGTTGCTGAGGTAGCCGTAACTGCACCTGAAGGACTCACCCTAAACTCAGCGTTAGCAAATGTTTCATTACCTAGATAGATGCCATTAGTATCGGCTTTAAATACACTCTCGCCTGAACCTATCTTTATAGTTACACCATCAATAGACCCTGCGGTAATAGTTCCTAAATCAGCGTTTATTGCAGACAGATCGTCAACGCTTATTTTTGCGGCTGTCACAGCGTCAGCGTCAATTTTTGCAGTAGTAATACTTCCTGCTAATATCTTAATAGCCGTAACTGCGTTTGTTGCTATTTCAGAAGCGGTAACTGCATTAGCCGCTATTGAGCCTTGATTAACTGCATCTGTCGCTATAAGCGCATTAGTAACAGCGTCATCTACAATTTGTGCAGTATTAACAGCATCATCTGCAATTTTATCGTTTGTAATTGCGTCATCTGCTAGTTGTGAGGTTCCTATTGCGCCATCTGCAATACCGCTTGATGGTATTGTTCTAGTTGTTGCGTTAACCGATGAACTTGCATTAGAAATGTTGCCTGTTTTGTCAACTGATTTTAATTGATAGAAAAATTGCGCTTCATCAGCTAAGTCACCATCTTGAAACGTAGTGCCATCGGTTGATCCCAAAAACGCATAAGTGCCGTTACTAGTGGACGACTTGTATATATTAATATGAGATAAATCTTTCTGCGTTGGATTTGTCCAACTTAGATTGATCTGTGCATACACACCTACTGCTGAAATAGATGTCGGAACAGATGGCGCAGTTGTATCAGCCGCAGGAACTGCTTGTGCGCTTACATAACTACTGGATACCGCTAACCCATTTACTGCCTTAACTCTTACGTCATAAGTTTTGCTAGGGTCTAAACCAATAATCTGTAGAGGGGAAGTCTTTGTAGCCTGAGAAAAATAAGAACTATCCGTAGATACTTTCCACTCTACGACATAATGATCTACAAACGCATCAACAGAGTTAGGCCAACTTACATCAAAAGAAGCACTAGATGTTCCGTCCGATGATATAAAGGTATCCGCTGTTACAGTAATACTCGCAGGGGCAGTAGTGCTTGTTCCGTCATAAATATCGACTTCACCTGCACCTAAAAATACTTCTTCATCTTCATCCCAAGACCAAATAGAAGATGCTGTTTCAATAGCGTCTACGTTGACAACCATTTGATCGGAACTAAAGCCCATAGAATAGCCAACAACTTCAAACACCTTGGCAGAATATCCAAGGCGTGTGTTTGTAACGCTTATATTGTCCCCTACTTTAAATTTAAGCGCGTTTAAGTTGCAGGGAATAGTAATAGATTCCTGTTGCCTAGAACGCCTTAGAGCGAGTTGTGCGATCCTCTGAGCGCGTACATTATTTACGGTATATGGCAGAGGCATATCCAAATATATTGGATCACCATCTTGAGCGGCATAGGTAGAGGATATTTGAGCAGGGTAATCAGCTAGGATGTAATTATCTTCTTCGCTTAAGAAAACTCCCTTAACGCCATTGTAGGCACTGCGTCTTGACTGTTTAGTCTGAACACTGATCTCACCGATCATCATTGACTCGTCAATCGTTACTGTAGGAGCAACGTATTCACCTGCATGAATCTCAAACTTACCGCCAGAATAAACCAAGCGGCCAATCATAGAGCCTACCATGTTTTCGATATTGGCTTTTATAGAGTTACCAGTATCAATAACTCCATCTAATGTGTAGCGCGGTTGCGTTCCACCTGCCGCTAGATCGACAGCCTCATCACACACCCCCAAAGCAGTATTAATAGAAGCAATATTAGATGATGATTCGCCTAAACCATATTTGGTATCAGTCAGGTAATCCCTTACACAGAGCGCAGGGTTTTGCGACCATACAGGTGATGAATGGCTTGGATGCCAAACCTTCTTGCCACGAACTACGGTAGATATGTTCGGCAAACCTTGGGCAAATTTCTCTTGGTCATAAGTTAGCTTGACCACCATGTAAGCGGTATCGAGTAGCTTGTGATTGTCAGTCCATTTTGTTGAATTAGAAACTAAACTTGCCGTGCCTCGTTGTGATGCATTATCCGCAGACGTTTGATCTCCTTTATAGAAACCAATATCAACATAGGAACCCCAATCACTAACATATGAGCCACCATCCCAAATCTTTTGATCGTTAAACCAGACCTGTTCATAAGCATCTATTTCATGCCCTGCAATCGCAGTGACTAACCAAAGGTATTTTTTATCATCGCCAGTAGATTCTAAGTAGACAACATTGCCACCAATACGCGCACGACCATAGATAATCTTGCGAGAATGAGCCGCCTCTCTAGTCATTACAGACTGACCTGCCATCTGAGCGCCAAGATCAGGTTTTGGCATTAATGCGCGAGAGACAAGAGATAGACCTGCGCCAATAGCAAAAGCTGTAAAGGCCGTACCCAAAGTAATAGCAAAAGTTCCTGCGGCAATCATTGCGCTTCCGACTGATGCTAAACCTGCTATTATTGCTGTTGCCATTCTATTTTCCTAAAAAACATTTGTGATATACACGCTCAAGAAGATTAAACCCCATTGTAGTCATTAGCCGATCAAATGGAAATTCTACCTTCATGTTAAGAGTCATCAAAGAAACTTCATTTTCTTTACAATGTGATTCTGCAAACTTAATTAAATCTGCGCCAGTATGTGTTTTGCGATACTCAGGCTTAACGTAAATAACATCAGTAGAACCGAATAAGTGGTCTTTATGGTGGATGCTTTTTGAAACCATCATTACCAAATATCCAACAAGGATTCCTTCGTTACGCGCTGTAAAAATATGCAAAATCCCTGCTAAATCTAACAAGGCATACTGCTCCCAATCTGGATTAAGCAAAATTGTTTCTTGGTTTGGTTCTGTTTCTAGCCAGTGCTTTTCTAAAAGCGGCAGAATATCTTGCTTAACATTGGCTAGACATTCGTGAGCAATTATCAAGCTGTATTCCAACTACCATTATTACCTGCACCACCATTAACGCCAGAGCCTCCTGAACTGCCACCAGTTGAACCTGTTGGTCTACCCCAGATAATTTCTTTCTCTACAATGGCGGTTACAAACTCAAAACCTTTGTCTGTTGGGTGGTCAATCTTCTGATCTTCTGCTGTATATCGTCTTATCTTTGTTTTCTCAAAAGCGATAAGTTTGTTTTCCACTGCAATCGATATAGTTGAGTATTCCCCTGCTTCGGCAATAGTCATGGTATCCATAAAGCCAGAAAAGATAATAATAGGGTCAGCAACTAAAGAGCCAGATGTATCAAACGCGCCAAGGTGAACCGTCAATGGTCTGCCTTGATATTCGTGATCTTTTGCCACAGATACTAAAGATGATTTAACACCTGTAAGACTAATGTTCATTCCTGTCGCTGAGATGTCAGCACTTTCTTTAATTTCACTTATGCCTAGTAAATCGCCAACACCAAGATAGGTCTCGCCATCATAAGAAAGATCGCCAACACCAGACCATAGGTTTAATTCAGCAGGGCTTTCACTTGCAATTCCAGTTCCTGAACCTGCACCAGTAGCAGTAAAGGTCACACCAACCGTGTTTGCACTTGCCCCAATAGCTGTAAAATCAGTATTACCAACACTGACTATTTTATACTTGTGTCCTGTAACAAAAGTACCTGCCGCAATATTTTGGTCAAATACCATGCGTACAAGGTAGATAGGTCGAACCGTATCAGCGACAAGCGCATCACGCATTGAGGTAGTAAGTGTTCTACTCATAACGCCTCCACACAAGCAAAGGTAAAGCCGTAAATACTAGCCTCGTTAATCGACCAACCAATATCATTAGAGGTCATACGCCATAGACTTTTAGGCAGGTTGTATTTAACAGCCTGAGATGAGGTAACAGCGACTCTTAACGGTGGCTGAAAGTTTAACGTGGTCGCTCCTGCCGCCTTATCTTGCGTGACTAGGTAAAGGTAATCATTTAACTCAAAGTAAGTTCCTGCGGATACTGCGGCTGTTCCTGAGCCTAGTGTGAATGACTCTGCCCTTATAGCGGCACTACTGACAGTGTTAGCCGAAAGAGTGCTTGTATGTAAAGGATTGCCAAAAGTAAAAGTGCCTTCCCTTCCGATAAGGCCAACAATAAATGCTTCAACTGATCGTGCCTCTGCATGGCTAAGTGGAGGTAAAGATATCTCTGCTTCCCATCTTGCGCCTTGATGAGTATATACTTGAGTATCTAAAGTAAAGGGCGATTCAGCAACAGCAACAACACGTTTTAGCCGCATTGACATATTCTGAATGCCTACTGAGGGAAAAGATAAGGGCATTATGCGCCTCCCATTGCTTTAGAGAAGTTACCACCGCGCAACCTAGCGTCTGCAACAGCACCTTTAGCGGCTTGGGCTATCTGAGGCATTAACTGAACGATCTCAGCACGTACGGTTTGCTGTACGCCTGTAGTGACGTTAATGGTCTGCTGTACTACCACGCCACCGCCACCGCCACCGCCAAGATTCTTATTTGCAACGATTGAGCCTTGTGAATTTGGAACAAATAATTCAGGGCCACGCTCTCCAACCATATAAGGCTGACCTGACTGAACTGAGCCTCCTATTGCTTTGGGTGTAGGTACAGGTATACCTAATGCACCCCCTAGCGCAGTTAGCATTGGTTGTACAATCATATACTGTACGAACATTTTCATTAAAGCATCTACCACAGTTCTAGCTACATTCTTCATAGCCTCACCAAAACTTTTTGCCCCAGTAATCGCGTCAGTAAATCCTTTGGTAAGTGATGATTCTAACGACTTGCCAACAGCATCCATCTGTTCACGCAAACTGGGCATTTTTTCTGCAACGCCTTTTATACTTGCGCCCCATTTTTCAAAGATGTTTGGTAATCTTTCATCATCTGCTAAATCCCCTGCCTCATCATGTAATGCTCTAAGCCCCATTTTAGCGCGCCAAATATCTCCTGCTAAATTGCTTACTGAGTCAGCAAATTTGTAAGTGAATTCAGTGGTAATTGGCACCAAGTCCATCCACTCACGCACTTTATTAATCATTTCAATTAAACCATTACCAAAGTCAGCTAATCCTCGCAAAGTTGCCGCAAACCCATGCATTAACTCCACTAAGCCTTGCAACAGCTTTTCTGCTAGAATTAAACCAAACTCCTCTACACTGCCTCCTGCTTCTTTGATATCTTCTAAAAAATCATCCTTAATTTTTGTGCTTAACATTTCAATAGCAGGGGCAAGGTTAGCGACAATCTGATTCTTTAATCCTGCGCCTAACTTAAATAACCTTGTCAATGCATCATTAGCATCTTCAACACCTTTTGCGGCCTTAGTAGACATGATAAGTCCTAACTCATCAGCCTCTAAAAACATTGCTTTTAAACCGTCACGACCTTTAGATAAAGTATTAACTAGCGCAACACCCTCAGAATCAAACAACTTCATTGCAAGTCTAACTCTATCAGCAGAACTTTCTACATTACTAAATGCATCTGCAAGATCAAGCATTTGCTCATCGAGCTGTTTTTTCTTTAAGTTATCAGCATCAATACCTAATTCACGCAATGCTCCTTTGGCTTCACCTGTCCCTTTAGCCGCCTCTGCAAGCCTTCTAGTAAATCTTTGAGATGCCATGTTGACGGTTTCAAGACTAACGCCAGTTAAATCACCTGCATGATGCAAAGCACTTAATGCTTCAGTGGTTGTGCCAATTTTATCTGCTGTTTTTTTAAGAGTATCGATAGACTTGAGAGATTGCCTGATTAACAACCCCATTCCTGCCGCACCTGCGGCAAGACCTAAAGCAGACCTCATTGAGAAAATAGCGCCAGTGACTTTCTTTAACCCAGAGGTGACGGAACTAAATCCTCTCTTAGTTTGATCAAACGCCTTAATCGTAATGTTTACATTTTCAGCCATCGTTCTCGCTCATTATTTGAAAGTAGGCCAACCACTCATTGAAGTGATTGACAGGCATTTGCTCTGCTTCTTCTATCGTAATGTGAAGGCGATCAGCCAAAGATAATAGATTCATCCTTGATTGATCGCTTCTTAGTTTTTTTCAGCCACCTCCGCAGATTCAATTTCAGCAAACATCTGATTAGCTATATCTGATATGACGCTTGTTTCTTCGCCCATCAAATCTAACCTATCTTCCGCAGACCCGAACAGTTTACTACCGCCCTCATCTTCTGCCTTCATGCAAATCAAATCTACCATTGCACCGATAGTTGTGTTGTTAAGAAAGTCAGGATGCTTCTTCTGCAACTGGTCTAAGTCATAGCACGTAATTGTTCTACAATATAACTTAAATGCTCCAGATTCGTCACCCCATGCAGGAACTACAACTTCTCGCGCCTGTATCTTTCTTCTGCTTCGTAACTCTTTTGCTAATCCCATGGTTTATCCCCTTATACTTGTGCTTCGGTTACATCTCCACTGCACTGAATGGTAAAACTTGCTTCAACCATTCCATCAAATGCTCCACTGATAGAACGAGAAGTTACAATGCCACCGCCTGAAAAGAAAGTTTCGCCTGAACCAGTGCCAGTAGGATAGATTTCAAAATCTACAGAAGCACGTTCGTCAAGAATTAACTGCTGTGCATCAGCCTCATCCCAATAGCATTCGATTGAAACTGTGTTGGTTTTTAAGCCTTGCTTGTAAGTTCTAGAAGAATCGCCCATTACTGAATCTTCAATAGTGTCTGCTGAACCGTCAAACGTGAAAGAACGTACCTCGCCTACCACGGCAACAGTCGTGCCTGAGACTTGTACTTTTACTACTCCAGATGCGCCTGTTTTAGTCGCCATGATATGTACCTTTTAAGTTAAGTTAAGTTGTGCCGCGAGTATACTGATATACTATACGGACTGTAATAATGACCCCACCAATGGGATCAATAGAACCTTCATCTATCTCAACATTGATTACCTGCGTATCTATGGCTTTACTGCCTCTAGTACGGTCAACATCAAGACCTTCTTCAATCGCCTCGATTATGTTGTTTCTTGCGCTGTCAATCGCAGAGCCTTTAACAAAACAAACCAAGTCATAATTAATCGTACCCATTCTCTGGGTTATCGATCCACCTATAGATGTATCTTCTCTGCTTTCATCAGCACTACGTACTAAGACGGCAGGGTATTGAGCGTTAGACAGCTTCTCAAAGTCGAACGGCTCACGAGTAGCATATTTTACAGCAACAGGGCTTTTAATGCCCTTTAGTGTAGTAACAATATTTTCAGCTATCTCTTCTCTTACACTCATTTCAAATTCCTAAAAAAGACCTGCCCTAATTGCTTTTCTTCTTTGCGGCTAAACCCAAAAAACGGTCTGCTCTTGTTATTCATTGCCGCCTTCTTCGCTTCTGCGGCTCTACTAAAAAATATAACAGCTTGCTTACTGTTAGCTTTAGTAGTCATAGAGCCTAACATCTTACCTGTAAACTGTAGATCAGGTGTTGATCCTCTACCATTCTTACTTCTAAATGCCGCATAAGTAGGGCTGTACTTCTTAAACCCACCGCCTTTGAATCCTTTTCCTTTGGCAGTCCTATTCTCAATAATACCTACGCCAGTTTGTGCTGTAATTGATAATGCTTTACGAACACTGCGTGATAATTCTTTTCCCTTCTTACCGATCCGCTTTGATACTTCCTTAGCATTTGTCTTAACGCTAAATTCCATTATCTGTCTAACCTTTGTCCTACAGGTTGCTTTTCATCTTCCTTAATAACGCCATCGCCATCTGCATCATAGTCAACGCCATCAGCCAATACAGCCTCTAACTCTTCACCGTATCGCGCCTTGTAGAAATCAATCATGCTCTGAAAGCGATCACCCTCTACCCAGTTCGTTAACTGCGGTAAAGCATAACGCCATAACACTAGATAGGCACTTGCCATTGTAAACTGTGTTGAGGTAAGTTTGCTGTTGTCCATCTCACCTGCAATATTCTTTCGCGGCCACCATTTAATCCGTAACTCGCGCTGTATGTCTGCCTGTGCTTTTGGGTGTTCCAATACAAAAGACTCGATACCTAGATCGAGAATGTCTGGAATTAACTTTAATAAATCTGCATCGCTTGAATATGCCATTACCATTTTACCTTATAAGAAAGCCCCCTCCGAGGAAGGGGCAGTCAGTCTTACAATGCGGAGTCAGATAGAATCTCAACACCGAATGCATCATCAAGTTCAGCAACGCCATATACAGCAGTAGCGTTTAACTCGAATGCGCGTAGTGACTCATCACGCTGAGGCGCAATGTTGAAGTCACGCTTCATAGCGATCATCAATGCTTCTGGAGCAAATACAGCACCTTTAGCATCGTCGTTACCGTCGATAGATACGTTAGCAGACTCATATACATTGATACCTGCGATAGTACCAACATAACCGTTACGCATTGCTTCGTTCTGCAAGTCGCCACCATTTGGGTTAGCAAAGGTGTTAGTTAGGTTAGCTTTCAACTGGTACGCTTGGAATGGGTGTACAACAGCATTGATAGTTCCAGTAACCTTGTTAGAACGTAGAGTAGCCGCGGCCTTAAATAGGTCAGCTACAGTGATCTCTGCTCCTGCGGTTCCGATAGAACCAGAGAAACCGTCAAACAAAGCGATGAGGTCAGTATCAATCTTAGTAGCGATAGCGTTACCAAGAACAGTACCCAACTCAACAGCAGGGTTGCCGTCACCGTAAGTAGCCATGTCAGTCAATAGAACCTGTGCGCCTACCTCTCCTACAGTTACAGAAACTGAAGAAGTAGAAACAGTAGTGCTAGTCATGTCAGTGCCTTCGGTCAAGTTTGCCGCGGCAATGGCAGGGTACTTAGGAACCTGAATGGTTTTTCCTGCTTGGGCTTGAATGTTGTACTGAGTAACGAGACCCATCATTAGGGATTGCTCTTCAGCAGTGAAACGTGCTTGTGCGACGATATTTACAAAGAGATCGTCAAGAGTTGTTGAAGTTGTTGCGGCCATGATTGTATCCTCAAAAAATTAAATAGTGGTTTGGTGGTTACTTTTTCTTCATAGAGGCAAATGCTTCTTTGCCGCCATTACTCCAGTTAGCAACCATATCTGCCACAGATTGAGGCTTCTGTGTAGAGCCACCAGTGTTACCCATCGAGCCTGTGCCACCTTGTGACGCTTTGACCATATGTGGGTTTACTGTTAAAAATTCTGATACCATTTCATTAACTGATAGCAGATCACCGCTGTCATTGTATCGCGGTACACCGTTACCGTCTAGCACCTCTACCGTTCCATCATCTGATAGTCTGGTCTGGTCTTTCAATAACTGTGATACTTGATTTGGATTGACAGCGTTATTATTAGAAGCCGCACCAAGAATCGCTCCATCTACGAGCGTCTGTTGCAACTTGCTTTTGTAACTCTGTATTTCCATATCTTTCTTTTCAACCGTCTTCTTCAGGATAGAATCAAACTCGCCACGCTCTTTCTGTCGTTCCAGTTCTGCGGCTTCACGCTTTGCCATCAAATCTTTCGCGTCATCCAGATCAATGCCTTGTATCTTCTTGTCGAACTTTCTTTGCTCTCTTGCTACGCGATCCGCAACAATTCGATCTAGTTCGTCCTGAGTAAAGGTCTTGGTTTCCTGAGTTTCTACTGCCGCTGTCTCAGTATCAGCTTCTGATGCCATGATTTCATCGCTCATGTTACGAACCTCTTATAGAGTATTGGTGAATTAACATTGTAGCATATAATTATTTCTTGGTTTTTTTCTTCTTTTTGGGTCGTCCTACCTTACTACCGTATGTACCTTTACCTTGTGGCATGATTGTCTCCTTAGAATACAGCCCTAAACCTATGGCGGCAGTTATAGCCACCACGCACAATAAATGGATTACCATCTATCTTACCAGTCCAACTACCAGACCAGATTTCTTCAATTTCTTCTTTAGTATATATCTTGCCTACGTGCTTTCCACAAAATGCTCTAGTGACCTCATCATCTGGCCCTTGATACTTAAACTCTTTAGCACCTGACTCTAAGGCGATCCTAGTGTTAACAGCCGCGTCAAACTGCATTAGGGAGTCGTGTAACTGCTGACTAGCATAACGCCCTAGATCACTTCCTACAGTGGCTCTAATCGTTGCTACGCTTGCGGCAAATGGTGTTCCTGTTAGGGTGCTTTCGTAGACCTCTTTAGCAATAACATCTAGGTACTGTTGTCCTAAATCCTCAAAGCCTTTAAAGGTTAGGCTCTGTAACTGCTGAATAATACTAGCATCTAGGTTAGCAATGTCACCGTACTGCCCTAGCATGGCAATAGCCTTAGCCGCTACATCGTTATACTGTCGCACTAAGCCATCAACAACCGTTAGGTATTCTTGCTCTATAGCCTCACGTAGAACAACCCTAGCCTGTACAGCCCACTCTAAGTCAAACAACTCTCCATCTCTTAGCGGTGCAGTAGCCATGATGTCAGCTATACGATTCTCTAGCTTAACTAATGCGCTTGCTAACTTTGCCTGATGTGTTTCAGCAAGCTTAATCAGTTCACGCAACTGATCAATATCTGCGGCCATTAGAACTGTCCTATGTCGCTACCAGTGCTTTCCTCTTTAGCGGCCATTAGTTCATCGCCACCTTCCACATCATCAAGACCAATCTTCTCTCTAACCTCGTTAGGAGTGACCAAACCTGCGTCAATGTGGTAGCTGTATATCTGAGTCTTGTCAGAGAAGTCACCAAGTACAGAAGCAGTCTCTTCAATCTCTACATGAACCTTGGCTAGAGCCTCATCATCAAGGATTAGATCAGCGATCTTTTTGTCTATCTCCATAGATAGGGTAGCTGACTTAACGCCAGTAGAACGCAACTGCTGAAGGAACATTAGTTCTTTATCGTAATCACGTAGGTCGAATGCATCTGGATAGAATATCTCTACATCAGGGGTAACGTCTTGCCAATCACAGAACAACAACCATAACTGCTCTTCAGCTAATTCTAGTAGATCAGCCTTTTCTGCTAATTTCGCATTGAGCATTTGGAATTCTGTCTGCATAGCCACGCCACTCATGGTCATAGCTTCTGTGCCACGTACAGCACCCATATGGCTCATGCGGTTAATAGCCTCTACCTTATCGGTTATCGATGCGCGTACAGCGTCTAGGTTCTGTCCACTAGGTTGTAGTTGGTAAGGCTTTAGGCTTGCGTCCATATCATCAGGTAGATTAATGACTGCCCCTGCTCCTGCACTAGCGTCTGTTTGAAATGACTTTACTAGTGTGGGGTGATTGCTGATGCGTATAAGCTGTTCTATCTCTGATAGTTCTTGGTAAATAGCGCGTTGCATATAGCTTGCATCTGCTATGTCGCTTAACCCTATACCTCTAGTAACACTACGGTTAGCAGGTAGAAATACAGCAGGGATGCGCCCAAGTACGTTGTTATCAACCTCTATCTGCTTATCAAGGTCGTTAACAGAATGCCATAACTCTACGCGGTCTTTGTACCATACGCGGTAGTAAGTCTCTGTGGTCGTCTCATCTACACGTATAACAGACTCTCTGACCTTAAGGTAATCAAGTTCAAATCTACCACTAGGGGTTCTAACGTAGTTCCAATCTAAGACGTTCTCAGGGGTAAACATAGTTACATAAGGTCGGATGTCTTGGGCTAACTCTTCTGCCTTTGTACCTGCGTTAGATTTAGGCTTGTCCATCATTACCCAAACATGACCATAGACGCTTGCCCATATCTGGCACTCACGCATGAACGCATTAAAGCTACGACCCTCAAGGTCACAGTCATCTAGGAACGGTTCTAAGGCTACATTGTTAGCCGCGCTGTTATATGCTCTAGTAGGTGGCACTCGCCACAGGAAGCTAGAATAGATATGCACGATGTTCTTAACGTGATTATCTAGGGGCGTCAGATCAAGTCTGCGGTCGTAGTCATCACTGGTTTCTGATATATAGCGCGTTAGATATGCGCCATTAAAGTAATCTTCTCCACCCAAATAAGAGCGAACATAGAACTCCCATCGGCTCTCGTATTTATCATAGTCAGGGTGTGTTGTATCTGCGTTCAATCTCATCAAGTCCACCTAGTAGGTTGTGGTGTGTTGTATTCTGTGCGAACAGGGAACAGGTATTCTACCAAGTAACCGAGGGCATCATTCATATGATCAAACCCATCCTTATTTGGTATGCTCGTTCCTTCTTTGTATGTCTGCCTTTCCAAACTCTTAATAGTCTGCTTACACTTAGGGCTAACAAACAACTTACGTTCACCATTGCTACTTAGTAAACGGCTATTCACTGCATTTATTCTATCTCTAACCAGAGCATGGGACTTCTTGGCTTTCACCGCGAACCCTGCGTTCTGTAAGATCGACAAATCTGTACGACCACCTGCGCTTGTTTTGCGCTGTCTTGATGCGGGATCAGGATAAACAATTATATAACGGTTAGGGTAACGGTCTTTAATCTCCGTAACCATCTCGTCAGTATTAGACCCATACATGACAATCTCGTCAACGGCATACAGCATCTCGCCTCTACGTACACTGATTACGGCTGACATGGGATCTAAATTGAAATCCATACCAATATGCAAAGTACCTTCATCGCTACAATCAGCGACAGATAGTTCTCTACTAAACGCATAATATATCAAACCGCTGTAGGTAACAAACTCTGCACAGTATTCTTGATTAAAAGTACGCTCATCTAGGTCTATTTTAGCCGCTTCAACCTCTGATTCAGGAACATTACCGCCTTCGATTGTGGTGTATTGGAAGCTACTCCAATCGTTTTCTTTGTTTAAGCCAGATGCCCACAGATCATAAAAGTGGTTTCTGCCTTTAGGTGTCCCGATAAATAATGCTCTTGTTGGGTTGTCGTCGCTGTGCCTATCAGATAGTGAGGGACGTATAACTTCATACCATGCCTCTGGCCGCATATCAGCAAACTCATCAAGAACAACAAAGTCTAATGCTCTACCTCTGAGGTTGTGAGGCTTCTCAGCACCTTTAAGGCTGATGGTTGAGCCATTAATTAGCTTTAGAGTTAGAGACGTTTCATTAGTCTTGGCTATATAGTCTTGAGGGATTGTGTCAATCAGCATAGACCAAGCAATTTCTTTGGCCGCTCCGTAGGTCGGTGCTACATACCAACAGTTTCTATTCTTGCCACCAATGGCCGCTTTGAGTAATTCACCTGTTGAAAGAAAGGTCTTGCCAAATCTGCGACCTGCCACACATACGCGAAAGCGAGAGTTAGAACAAAATATCTCACTTTGAGGCTTGGTTAATTGCATTGCTGTCTACGATAATATTGATAGGAGGGATTTCTTTTACTGGGTCAATGTACTCATCTCCCCACGATTCTCTGTCTCTTTTCTTGAGATAAAAGATCATTGAAGTGGTGTCACCCCCAACAGCTTTATCAAACAGGGCGTTAGCAACTTCTTTTATTCCTTGACTTCTTCCCCTTTTTATAGCCTCAGCAAACTCAGGAAACTCGTTCTGTCTTTCGTAAATGGTCGTGTGACTTACACCAAGGCAATCGGCTATCTGTAAGATCGTAAGCCCCCTAGAAGCCATGTCCTTAGCTTTCTTGCAGGTTAGTTCGTCTGGTATCCATTTAGGTCTGCCCATTACTGCTCTGTTCCAAATACTTCTTCTGATAAAGGTTGTGGGATTATAGGTTCTGGTGGTGGTTCATTTAACTTGGCATCGACTTCTTCGCACCAGTTAATGATCTCAGCCCTGAATTGTTGTCTGTTGTATTCAGCATAGCCAAGAGTCTGAGTGATCTGATCTATCTTATCAAGCAAATCAAACCACTCTCGCTTGTAAACTTCATTGATTTTGGTTACTAATTGCAACTCCATACTATCACCTGTATGTAATTAGTTGCCGTATTGTACTATAAATTACTAAAAGTGTTAATTAAATTCATCTTTGGCTATAGCGCATAGGCTAATAACGCAAAAAAAGATCATATATAGAATCATAAATGCCTCTCTGGTTGGTGGAGGCGCATTCTATACAGGTTAGCTTATGATAAATAATGCTATTTAATCATCTGCGTTATGCATTAAATTAATAGTCCGTCTCGACCACCAGTGGACTAATCTGGCTCAAAAGGCTAGGGGAAGCCTTGGTCTATTTGTTTCTCTCTTCCCATCGTTTCTGTGCATCTTGTACTATAAAGTATGATCCCCTCATCAAATATGCAAGAATAAATATAGCTGTCACTGTTCCTAAAAAATCTATCATCTTATTGCCCTCTCTCATAACCTGCGAATGGTTCTACAGGTGTATTGTGAACTTCATCATATACCTCTTGAACTATGTCACGCAATGTTGGCTCAACTGCTAGGTAAATGTCGTCACGTAAAACCCCTGACAGTCTTTCTTCGTTAGAGCCGTTATACAGCAACTCCAGAAAGCCTCTACGGTCAATGACAGGGTAAGGTAATACATCATCCCACCATGACTCCATAACGTCTAAGAATATATAACAGAAGTGGTCTTTCCAATCGCAGTCCAGTTCTAAAATGTCACCATCCCAATCTTGCTTCATCGACAGGATGCTCTCAGCTATATTATTTTTAAC
>Ga0209716_1001189_pt1 | contig 20509 bp, 17 predicted proteins | sample COGITO_mtgs_1205_FD_184811 | JGI IMG/M metagenome (GOLD analysis project Ga0209716, IMG submission 184811) | Pelagic marine microbial communities from North Sea - COGITO_mtgs_120531 (SPAdes) (version 2) | ecosystem: Environmental > Aquatic > Marine > Epipelagic ...
CTTTTAAATAGTTCACTCTCCCTTCATTTGTAAAATTGGTAGTTCTTAGAATCTGAACGTTATTTCCCTCATTACCCCATTCTCCAGTTATTGGCTTTAGCACAACTTCTTTTAATGACTTACTTACCATTTAATAAATCTTTTAAAGCAGTTAAAGCTTGATTTCTTTCTTGATCTAAGGATTCAATATCCTTTATAATCACAGAGGGAGCAGCATATTCAATTTCCTCATAGATGATTTCCTTGTATCTATTTATAGATAAATCCCAATCATTGGCTTTGATTTCATCAAAAGGTACTAAGAAACTTTTATCCGTTCTAGCTCTCTTAGATTCATCAGCTAGATTGTGATACCTATTCAGTAAATCAGGAATATCATTGTCCTTAATTTCATTACGCTTGTCATCTAAACTATAGCCATCAGCTTCCATATCATAGAACCAAACAGTATCTGTACCACCTGTACCTGTCTTAGTAAAGAAAAGTACTGCAGTACTTACCCCAGCATAGGGTTTAAATACGCCACTTGGCATAGAAATTACTGCATCTAACTTGTGTTTTTCAATCAACTCTTGACGTATTTGCTTATGAGCCTTAGAACTACCAAAAAGCACCCCATCTGGTACAATTACAGCAGCTCTACCACCTGTTTTAAGCATCCTTAGCATAAGCCCTAAAAAAAGCAGTTCTGTTTTCTTAGATTTGACTGTTTTAAGGATAGAATTCTCAACAGCATCATAGTCTAAACTTCCTTTAAAAGGGGGATTAGCTAGTATTAAAGAATATTGGCTTCTAATATCTCCAGCCCTCTCACTCAGCGCATCATTTTTAATCAAATTTGGGCTTTCAATACCATGAAGCTGCAAGTTCATAGCTCCAATACGGATCATAGTATCATCTATTTCTACCCCATTAAACATTTCATTGTTAAAATGGTCTCTAAATGACTTATCTAAAAACAAATCTTGGTGGTTGTCTCTAAAATATTCTCCAGCAGCTACTAAAAAACCAGCTGTTCCAGAAGATGGGTCACAAATGACATCATCCTTTGTAGGTTGAGTCATATCTACCATCATCTTAATAATATGTCTTGGTGTTCTAAACTGTCCGTTGGTTCCAGCAGAAGCAATCTTAGAAAGCATGTATTCATACAGATCCCCTTTGGTATCTCTATCCTTCATGTCAATCTTGTCAATGAGCTGTACTACTTGATCTAGTAGTCTTGGGGTTGATATAATAAAAGTAGCCTTACTCATAAACTCAGCAAAGACTCCAGCAGAATCACCTACTTGTTTCATATGATCAAAGACCGTCATGTTATCAACTACAGGCTTTGTGAACACTTCAAACATAGATTCAGGGTCCTTGTTTTTAAAAGAGCTCCATCTAAGTTCTTTTTGAGCAGCTGTAAAAATGATATTTTGGATTGGTATTCCTACAGTATTGGCTCTTTTTTCTTCAAGAAGTTGGCGTTCATCCAATCTTCTTATAAAAAGCAGATAAGTAAACTGTTCTATGACAGATAAAGGGTTAGAAATTCCTCCAGTCCAAAAGGCTTCCCATATTTTATCTACTTGTGATTTTAATTCTCCTGTAATCATTTATTTATGTTTTCTAAGCTGTTAAATTTTTCTTTCATAGTCGGATTCCCATGGGTTAACTTTTTAATCGTTAAATCTTCGGCTTTATTGTTTGCCAAGCGTAAATTATTTACCGAAGATAATAAAGCTTCTTTAGTTTTTTGAAGGTGGGTCATTGTTTTATCAATTTCTTTTATGGCATCCCCAAATTGGCGACTCGCCAAATCATAATTACGTGCAAACCCCGTTTTAAAATCATTGATTTTTTCTTCAAAATTAGTAACGTCTATATTTTGATTTTTCATGATACTTAATTCTGTCTTATACTCTAAAGATTTCATACCTGCATTGCGCAACAAAGAAATAATAGGCAGAAAAAACTGTGGTCTAACCACATACATTTTTGGGTATTTATACGAAACATCTACAATACCGGTATTGTAAAAGGCATCATCTGCTTCTAACAAAGAAACCAATACGGCATATTCGCATCCTTTTGCTTTTCGGTCTTTGTCTAGTTTGGCAAAGAAATCTTCGTTTTTCTTTTTCGAAGCTGTCTGGTCATTTTCATTCTTCATCTCAAACATGATAGACACGATTTCATTACCATTAGTATCTGTTTCTTTGAATATATAATCTCCTTTTGTGCCTTGTGAAGCGTCGTTGTCTTTCTCGAAGTACGCATTTTGAAAGGCTGTAGCTCTTAACTTATTAAATTCTGTCTCGCAATGTTGCTCTAGAGTCTCACCAATCATTTTGGTAGATAACTTCTGCTTAAAATCTTTTAAGCGCGCTATTTCTTCGTCTTTTAATCTCAGACTTTCTTCTTTATGATTTAGCTTATCATTGAATTTTTCTTTTAAGGATTTTTCTAATAATTCTTTTTCAGTATCCTTAGATTTAAGGTCATTTTCAAGTTGATCATTTTTCTTTTCAACTTCCTTTAGGGCTTCAGAAAGAGCAAGTTTTTTGACAGTTTCTGCATTTTCAAGTTTTGATTGTAAATCAGAAATTTCTTTGTCTTTTTTTGTCACCTCTTCTAACAAATCTGATTTACTTTCCGCTCTTAAAACGTCAATCTCACGCTGCTTATCACCCAGCTCTATTTGAAATTTATTATTAAGCTCTAATTCTGTTGTTTTTAAGGCCGATTCTTTATCTCTTTTTTCAGCATCAATTCTAGTTTTCAATTCATCATCAAATTGTTGGTCACGCACTTGATTTACGATGTTGTTGTATACAGCATCATCTACTTTAAAAACTTCTTTACAACTTGGGCACTTTACGGTATTGTCTTTCATAACATATGATTTATTAATTATGACACAAATTTAGGATAGTTTAGTGCAAGGTAATTGCAGGTTTTATATTGTTCTTTTTACTCTTATTTTTAACTCACCCGTCCTATTATCAATGTATTCTTCTATTTCTCCAGTAATAACATCAGTTTCTTTTAAAGTATCACCTGTTATTATGTGAGGAGGAATAAAAATATTATCTGACCCGTCATCTGGCTTTAAGAAAGCAAACCCTTTGTAAGCATTTAGATTAATTACCTCCCCTTTTTTTATATTACTATTTGACTCTTTTATTGAGTTATCAATTTTTGACCAGTTTTCAGTTTTTGGATTGCTATCAATATGAATTTTAAACCAAATTATGATATCTAATAACTGGTGCAGAATACTTAGAAATAAATAAGAAGTGTTTAATGATTTAACATGTGAATCTATTTTTGATCTATGTGACCCATCTTGTGTTACAGACAAAATATTCCAAAACATAGTAGAAATCTGTTCTGGAATATGGGTTTCTTCTAAATGTTTATAGCCTTTTTCTGTGAACAATTCCCCTTTATAGTTTTTTCCAGATAAAAATTTACTAGATTCATTTATAGCTAATGATGGTGTAATAAACTCGTTAGGTAATAACTGAAACTTATTGCATGCAATAAAAATATCTTCAATTATTTTTCTTAATGTATTAAATTGGTTGTCTGTATTAAAATTATCAAGGTTTAAAAACAAACTCATTAAGTCTCTACTTGCATTTTCACCTATATATTTTTCTGTGCAAACATCAAAAACGCGATGATACTTGTGTCTTATTTGAGTATCAATTTGTTTGTCCGCAGCATCCTTAATTGCTTTAAATAAAGCTTGATTATCTTTACTCTTTATAAAAATAGTTTCTTCTGCCAACATTTGTCTTGCGCTAGCGTACTCATCGTGATCTATATATCCTGAGAAAATAAAATACGGTATTTTTTTTCTTTCAGATAAACTATTAATTTTCTTAATAGAATTAAACAAACCTGTTAATGAAGCCTTTTCATCTTCTGATTCATTAAATACCATAGCATCTAAAATTACAGCATCATATTGCTCTATTTTAGACATTAATTCTTCCATACCTAGTTTAGAGGTTTTATAATAATTAATATCTAACCTATTTAAATAAGCATCATCTAAAAAACCATCTTGTTTTTCTGCATCATCATCTATCCATAATACTTGATATCTGTTCATAATTACACTGTTTCAAGATTAAATTTAAATTTGAAACCCACAGGGAATTCGCTTTCTGGTTCATCAAAAACCTCTAGGTTGCAATTAAAATGTTTTGCGATTTCGGCTACTTTCCAAAGACCAATACCTGTGCCTGCAGTTACTCCTGCTTTTTCTCCTTTTATATCAAATTTTTCTGCGATACCTTTTGGAAAAGCCTTTCCGTTATTCATAAAATGAATTTCTAAATAATCCTCTATATAAGCTATTGAAATTCTAAAAATATAGGATTTACTTTTATCAACATATCCATGAGTTACAGCATTTTCTAAAATATTATTATATATTTCTTCAAAATCATTTTTCGAAATACTAATTAACGGTTTTCTGCCTTCAAATGTTGCCTTTTCGATTATAATTTCTACTGAAAAGGATTCGTTCTGAATACCTCTTTCTTTACATTCTTTTATAAACTTACCCGCATTTATTATTTCTGATTCATCATATTTTAGTTCATTGGTAATATTATCAACATAATAAATCACCTTACTTAAACTTTCCTGTAATCTCAAAAAACGTTTTTCTACATTAATACCTCGTTTAGGATCAATAATTTCATCAGACTTTAAAATACCATTATTTAACTCCATCATCTTTGTTAGTACATCTGCAGAAGCTTTTACGTTATTTAAATGTTGCATAATATTATGCTTTTTAGAACCCAAATCTTTCATTTGAGCTTTCTTAATCTTTTCTATTTCTTTTTCAAAACCTAGTTCTTTTGCTGCAGATTGAAATCTTAACTCACGTTCTTTTTCAAATATTTCCTTTTGCTTATCTGGTTGTGGAAGTTTGATTTTTATACTTAATAAATCCTCTTTTCTGATAAAGGGGATACCCGCTCCTTTTCTGAAATTTTCTATTTGCTTTTTAATATAATCCTTATGTAGCTCTGCAATTAAATATTCTAAAGTCACTTTATTTTGATCGACTTTAAAAGCATAAATACCGCTAGAAGCATATGCTAATGGGTCTTTACTTGATTTAAAGTATGTAGGCTTGATTTTTGAACCCAATCTAGAAAGTAATAAAACATTATTTTTCAGTTCTCTATAATTTGAATTCAATTCTCCCTCTGATAAACTTTCTGGGTTTAAATAAAAAGAATCGGCATTTATTGCTAGGTCTTTAATGCTTAACCGCTTATAACTAGTATTAGGCTCTAGTCTTGATGGTCTCACATACTCTATGATATTGTTTAACATAACAGAATTATCTAAATCTATATCCTTTAATCCTTCAATACCAACATATCGACTAGGTGCTAACAAAAAATCATTATTACTAATTTCCGATAAATCAACAGATTTAACAAATCCAATCTTATCCTTATAATTCAAATCATTCTTTTGCCAGGATTCAAATAATTTAGATAAATCTAAAATATTTGAATCACTAAGTATTCGTTGAGACCTATTTACCATTTGTCCCAAGTTTGAGAAATCAATAAATAGCACCTTATCTTTCTTTGCCTTATGTTTGTTTAAAACCCAAATGCTAGCTGGGATACTTGTATTAGAAAATAATTGAGACGGTAAAGAAATAATAGCCTCCACCAAATTTGCTGCAATCATATTTTTACGTATTTCAGACTCAACTGTAGAGCTTAATGATCCATTACTTAATAATATGGCTGCTTTTCCGTTTTCTTTCAAATGATAAATTGCATGCTGCACCCAAGCTAAGTTTGCATTATTTTTGGGAGGTAAACCATACTCAAATCTTGGGTCATTGATGCTCGAATTATTTATCCAATTCTTTGCATTTAAAGGAGGGTGCATTAAAACATAATCAACTTTCAAATTAGGAAATCCATCTTGAATAAGAGTGTCTTTTGCTTCAGTAAAATTTATGCTGTCACTTGCACTAAAAGGAAACCTTAACTTAGCTAATGCCAACGTATTTTGGTTGTATTCTTGTCCATAAAATTGAAAAATACTACTTGGATGATTCTCCTTTACTTTTTCGAAAAAACCACCAGTTCCACAAGTCGAATCTAAGATTGAGCCCTCCTTCGGATCTAGTAATTGAACCATTAATTTTGAAACAGAATCGGGAGTGGTAAAATCACTTCCTTTTTTACCTTCAGAAAGTGCAAATTTTGAAAGTAATTGACCTATGAAATTTGAGAAACTTATATCTTCTTCTAATAAACCAAATTCACAAATTTTAATAATCAAATTTTGAATTAAATAAAAATCATCTTTATTATTAAATCTATTTCTAAAATTAAAATTAGTTAACGTGTTTCTTAATTGAACGTTTTCAATCTCTATTGCATCAAAAGCATCCCATAAATAATTCATCAAATCTGAATTATTTAAGTTTTCTGCTAAAAAGGTATACTGAGATTTTTCAGGAACTGAAATTTTACTAAATGGATTAGATAAATATTCATCTGAAGCATGTTTTAAGAAAATTAAAGAAACTATAATTTCTTTTAACTCACTTATCTCTAGATAACCTCTAACTTCATTAGTGAAACTCCAAATATTATTTACCAACTTATTCATACAATTCAATTAAAATTACTATGCAAATTAAATATTAATTAATGCATGGTAATTGCATAGTTTTATTTTAGATAGAATTCTTGCATTGTATTTGCATGATTTCTTAACGCTAATTTTAATTCTTCTGGTTCTAAAACTTCAATATCTTTCCCATAGGATAAGATTTGCTGAATTAATTCTTTATTAATTATGGTTTCCATCCATACTTGGTCTTGTTTATCTTTATCAAAGAATTCATCATAATCAGGATTGAAAGGTTTTGTTTTAAAATAATTTTCTCTACCATTGTGAAATCGTAAAACTATTTTTTTTATTTCTGAACTTGAGGGTCTTACTACACCTACCATAGTTCTAAAGAAAGCAGACCAATCATTACTAGACTCTAAATAGTTTGTATTTTCTGAAATTATAAAATCTATTAACCTTTCATCTAATGGAATACTCCATTGATTATTTCCGATGGTATTATTTAATCCAAAGACAAACCATCTTCTATTGTATTGCTTTAAAATATGAGGATGAAATTCATATATTTTTTCTGATGTATCTTTAAAACCTTTATATTTTATTTCTAACACTTGTTTCTTTTGAATAGCCAGGTATATCGGTTTTAAATATTTTATTCCTTTATATTCCTCGTTTTGATCATAAAAAAGTACTTGATGGTTATCATCATCATTTTCTTCGTCTTGAAATTTAATTAATGCTTCTGCTAGTTTATCATATTTTGGATGATTTTCAAAACGCTCTAATAATTGTTGTGAAGCTTCTATTAAATAATTTTCAAATGGGAGCAAAGGTTTAGTTGCAATAGTAAAGCTCGGTTCCGAATATTGAAGGACTCTTGATTTTTCTGGAAGTGGTGCTCCAAATCCATTAACTGGATCTCTAAATAGTTTAATATCATCTCTTAGAGTTCTTATAGCAATTGTTTCTCCAGGATATAACACAGATATTTTGTCATTGATATATTCTAACAATTGAGTAAAACTAAATGCTTTATACCTTAAACAATAATCTATTAAATTATATCTAACATGTGCGTGTTTACTGTTTGCCACTTTTAAAAAATTTAGATTAATACTCGATTATATCTTAATATCGAAAACATTTATCATTATTTAAATCAAATATAATAAATGTATGCAAAGAGGTTGCATAATTGGTTCTTAAATTTAAAGAAGTCTAAACCATAGGAATTCAGCTACCACATTAGCACTCCAAAAAAAGTTCCACTCCACTCCTACACCTCAACAATATGTAGACTATAATGGATTTTAAAAGCTATAAACTAAAAAACCCTCCACGATGGGAGGGTTGAAATTTTTATAAATATGCTGGTTTAGAAACCTACAGTATTAGAGTTTTGTAGACAAATCTGGTCGCAACATATAGTCATACGTTGGACGTGTCCATTCTACTAGGCATTCATTGTATTTTGCAAAATCATCTTCCCAAGTACCTTTCCCATACATTTCGTCATATGCGGCATTTGCTGTCCCATTTTTTGTAGCCCCTTCTCGCTCGTTTGGATTGTTAAACGCAGTCAGAATTCGAACAGTATTGGTGTTCCCACCAGAACTCATTATAAAAACAGCTTGTTGAACGTCTGGACGTGTTTTTCTCAACACTTCAGAATAACGTTTTAAATAGCGCCAAAAGTCTTTATTATCCCCGTTTTTAAGAACACGAATATAAGAACGGAAATATTTAGTAGGACGAGGCTCTTCAAAATTTATTGACAAACCTTTATCTCTTTCCCAAACATACGGACCTTCTCCAGTTTGAATATATTTTGCAACATTTTTTTGCCAAAAATTTGATTCTTCTGATTTTAACGATTCGCTATACCAGTCATTTGTTCTCCGTGGCATGATGCGCTCGTATTTTCCATTTTCAGCTTCAGAGCCGGTCATTAATACTGCCGTATAAGCAGCATTCTCACCAGTATTAAAACGTCTTGTTTTTTCTGCAATCGCATTTTCAAATTTCTGATTCATTCCTGTCTTTGCAGTGTATTCATAAGTAATCCAAAGTTCAGGCTCGGTGTTTTCTTGAGCATAAACAAAACCACACATAAAAAAAGCAACTAAGTAAAAGTAATTTTTCATTTATTAAAAGTTTTATGATTCAAACCAAAAATACTATTTTTAATTGTAAAATAAAACTAATTAAACGAAGCATCCGTAAAGTGGCTAGGCTACAAAAAAACAACTGCGTATTTTCTAGTTGGCGTTGTGTTTATTAAATTAGATGCTTACAAAACCAAACAGATAAACCCGTTTAGTCTATTTAAACAACCCCGTAAAAAACAGTACGTATTGATGTAGCAGGCGCTTTGGCAGTTATTAAAGTGATCCTCGTTAATTTTAAAATTGTACTTGGTGGAAACACTAGATTTCGAGAAAACACAAAAAACAGGGGCCCTTAGAATGGTGATTACGGAAAATTACAGGGTAAAAAACAGCGGAAAAGAAAGTATAAAAAAAAATAAGTGTAATAATAATAGAATCTGACACTAACCTAAAAAACACAAACGTGAGTATCGACTTTTATAAAACTTCTATTTTACCGCATAGTGCGATAATTATAAAAATTTGCAGGGCTTATTCGAATTCTCAAGAAGATTACGAGGATTATTATCAAGAAGTATGCCTCCAAATATGGAAAAGCAAAGACAACTTTAAAAATAAATCCGAGTGGTCTACTTGGATTTATAGAATATCTTTAAACGTATGTCTTTCTTTGTTAAGAAAACAAAAAAAACAGGATGTGACCACTCGTTTTGAAACATCAAACAATGAAATTTTAATTCAATCGGATGTAACGGAGGAATCAAAAAAGAACGATACCGATCTCATAAAACTATATGATGCAATCAAAGAATTAAAAGAAATTGACCGTGGTATCATTCTTCTCTATTTAGAGAAGAAAACCTATAAAGAAATTGCTGAAATTATGGGAACAAATAGTAATTCAATCGGAGTAAAAATAACAAGAATAAAAAAAAGACTAAAAAAACAACTAAATGAATAAATCAATAGAAGAAATATGGAGTGAAGGGTTTGATAACAACAACTTTTCAATTCCCCCAGTAATCGTCAACTTATATGATAAAAAATCAATATTGACGATCGATAAATTAAAAGCTGCTTCTAAAAAGGACAATTGGAGTATCATTCCTATGGCACTGATCGTATTGATCTTTTTTATTATAAAATCTAAAGTTATATTCGGTTTATATCTCGCTACATTAATGATGTCATTGTTTTTCTTAAATAGAAAACGACTTCAGTTTTTGAACACAATAAACACGGATCAATCTTGTTTTGAATATTTAAGTAAAATTCAAAAAATGATAAAAGATAATGTAAAATTTTATACGCGTCTTTTAGGTATTGGCTTCCCATTTTTAGCCTCCATCGGATATTGCCTATTTATTTTAGGAACAGATCAAAAAGACCATCTACTAGAAACTTATTCGATCAATACAATGATAACCTCCTCCATTATTCTATTAATGAGTTTTTCAATTATTGGCGTTCTTAGTTTCAGGTTATCAAATTACTTGATATATGGACGATTGATAAAAAAGATTGATGAAATGATTGAGGAACTTGCTTTATTGACGAAATAACGGCACACCTCCTCCTTCTAGAAAAACATTCTATTATCGGTAATAAGTTGCGTCTTATTAAAATGTCCTTTGTCAAAATAAATTCTAGAGGCTTTAACAGCTACCGGGAAAAAGGATTTTCCAGCAGAGATCATTTGTAACGTGTGACTGCCTTGCTTGGAAAATTCTATTTCCCCTGCTACCCGATCGGTTAACTTTATGATAAAAGCAGGATCGATGGCAACATCCGTTTCAATAGATACCACCAAGTTTTTAGCAAATAGGACTCCACTAATAAGAAGGATCTGATCTCGATTGGCATTTCTTAACAAGGCCTTATTAGGGTGCTTAAAATCTGCATTTGAAAGATAATTTTGAAGTTCACCTATAGGAACTTCTCTTGTAACAGCCCCTTGATAGCTTATGGATATTTTTTTACCAGACACTCCTTCCAAAGAAAGTTGTAAAACTCCCAAGCCCATCGAGTCTAAAAGCTCTTGAAGTAAGGACATGCCAATATTAAAACCATACGTATCTTTCATGGTAGCGTCTATGTGTAATGCTTTATTTTCTATGGCTACCAGGGTAACTGGACTAGTAAATGCATGTTCTAAATGTGCATAATATAGTTCTACATCGTTAAAGGGGGTCTTTAACCATAATTGTAATAACTGATGATTCCTTATGGGCCCTGTAATGAGATCATATCCCTGCTGTCTGAGTGTTTTAGTAAGATTCATCGTTTTTTCTTTTCATTTAATAGCCATTCTTCTAGAAACAAATACCTAAATACCTGACCAAGTGTTGCTTTTTATTACAAACTAGGTAAAAAGTAAGAAAAAGGGTACTGAGCACCCAATAAAAATGAGTTTTTTAGAATAGAACAAGACATATCTCGATGAAATGAACTTATTTTTGTACTGCTCTATGAATGCAAGAAGCAGAAAAGCAGGACCCAAAGTCATGAGGGTATCTTGCAAGGAAGGTGGATATTTAGTTCCCTTAAAGAGTTACATCATGGTTGCTGCAATTTTTTTATAGGTACCGTTTTCTAATAGGATTCTAATTGCCGAGAACGCCGTAATGGTTTCTTGGATGTCTTCTAGTGTATGAGTAGCGGTTGGAATCAATCGTAGGATAATCAATCCTTTTGGGATAACTGGATACACAACAATAGAACAAAAAATTCCGTGATTTTCACGCAAATCATTGACCATGGCCATGGCTTCTGGAATGTCTCCTTTTAAAAATACGGGAGTAATACACGTTTGTGTAGTTCCTAAATCGAAACCTGCAGCTCGCAATCCAGATTGCAATGCATTGGTATTGATCCACAATTTTTCTTTTAACTCAGGCATGGTACGCAGCATGTCCAAACGTTTTAATGCTCCTTTCACCATCGCCATCGGCAATGATTTTGCAAAAGTTTGAGAACGCATGTTGTATTGTAAGTATTGAATCACATCTTTATTTCCAGCTAAAAAAGCACCAAAACCTGCCATAGACTTTGCAAAAGTTGCAAAATACACATCGATTTCATCTTGAACACCTTGTTCAAAACCAGTACCTCTCCCCCCTTCTCCAAGGGTTCCAAATCCGTGCGCATCGTCTACTAAAATTCTAAAATTATATTCTTTTTTAAAAGCAATAATTTCTTTCAAACGACCTTGTTCTCCTCGCATTCCAAAAACACCCTCAGAAATTACTAAAATTCCACCCCCTGTTTTTTCAGCCATTCTTTTGGCTCGCTTGATATTTTTCTCAAAACTTTCCATATCGTTATGACGATATACAAAACGTTTTCCAGCATGCAAACGAACTCCATCTATAATACAAGCATGGGTATCAATGTCATAAACAATGATGTCATTTTTATTGACCAAAGCGTCTATAGCAGACATGATTCCTTGGTAGCCAAAATTTAATAAATACGCTTTTTCTTTGTCTACAAAGGCAGCACATTCTCTTTCTAATTGTTCGTGCTTAGGAGTATGACCAGACATCATTCTAGCTCCCATAGGATAAGCCATTCCATGCTCTTTGGCAACTTCTCCATCTATTTTTAATATCTCTGGATGGTTGGCAAGACCCAAATAATCATTAATACTCCAGGTAACAACTTTCTTTCCATTAAAAGACATTCTGTTAGAAATGGGGCCTTCCAATTTTGGAAAAACATAATAGCCCTCCGCAGTGTCTGCCCATTTACCTAATGGTCCTTTATCTTCTTTTATTCTCTCAAATAAATCTTTGGTCATTTATACTGTTTTTATAATTTATAAGGAGTTACAAAGAAACTGCTTTTTTTGCAGTTTATCAAATCGTGAAAAACACAATTCTACTTATAAAAATCCATTTTCTTTCATCCACTCATCACTGTAAACCTTATTCATGTAACGAGAGCCGTGATCTGAAAAAATCATCACTACAAAGCTGTTGTCATCAAACATGTTTTTTGCTGCATATTGCTTGGTCGCTTGCATTACAGCACCACTGGTATAACCTACGAACATGCCTTCTTTTTTGACAATATTCCTGGTTTCCAAAGCTGCCTCTTTATCAGATACTTTTTCATACACATCGATGACATCAAAATCGGTTGCAGTCGGAATTAAGTTTTTACCCAATCCTTCAATTTTATAAGGGTGAGCCTCATTTAAATCGAGCTCTCCGGTTTCATGGTATTTTTTTAATACAGAGCCTTTTGCATCTACTCCTAAAATTTTAATATTAGGGTTTTGTTCTTTTAAGTATTTGCCTGTACCAGAAATAGTCCCTCCTGTTCCACTTGCCGCTACTAGATGAGTAATCTTACCTTCTGTCTGCTTCCAAATTTCTGGCCCTGTAGTTCTGTAATGCGCTTCTATATTTAGCTCATTAAAGTATTGATTGATGTATACGGAATTGGGGGTGTTTTTATGAATTTTTTTTGCAACTTCATAATAGGATCTTGGATCTTCAGGAAGAACATTGGCAGGACAAACATGAACTTCTGCACCCATCGATCTTAATAAATCTATTTTATCTGTAGAAGATTTATCACTGACGGCCAAAATACATGTATACCCCCTAACAATGCTAATCATTGCCAAGCTATACCCTGTATTCCCCGAGGTGGTTTCTACAATCGTTGCTCCTTTTTTAAGAATCCCTTTTTTCTCTGCGTCTTGTATAATGTGTAATGCAATTCTATCTTTTGCAGAATGCCCTGGATTAAATGCCTCAAATTTGGCATAATAAGAACCTGGAAGATGTTTGGTAATCTGATGAAGTTTAATAAGGGGAGTTTCTCCTACGAGTTCTAAAATTGAGTTGGTTATTCCTTTGTTTCTATTCATTCTCTCACTATTCTCCGAGTAATTAACATAAAGAGGTAAAAGGGTGCATTTTCTATTTTTTAGATTCCTTTTAATAAATTCGCAAAGACCTCCAGTCTACTTTTGTACACTTACAAAAATACATTTTAATCCCAATATATTGAAACTGTTTTTAGGACTTAATTTTTTCAAGTCCTAATTTATCTTCTAAGGTCAAAAAGAACGTGTACATTTTGGCGGTTTCTTTTAAAGCATCAAAACGACCAGAAGCTCCACCATGACCCGCTTCCATATTGGTATCTAACAGTAACAAATTAGAATCTGTTTTTAATGCTCGAAGTTTGGCAACCCATTTCGCAGGTTCCCAATACTGAACTTGTGAATCATGAAAACCAGTTGTCACTAAAATATTTGGATACTCCTTTGCAACAACCTGATCATAGGGTGAATACGATTTTATATACTCATAATAAGCTTTATCATTCGGATTTCCCCATTCGTCATATTCGCCTGTTGTTAAAGGAATACGATCGTCTAACATCGTAGAAATGACATCTACAAAAGGGACAGAAGCAATGATTCCATTGTACAATTCTGGATTCATATTTACAATTGCTCCCATCAATAAACCTCCGGCTGATCCTCCCATGGCATACAAATGCGCTGGAGAGGTATATGCTTGCTGTATTAAATATTTAGAACAATCTACAAAATCGTTAAAGGTATTTTTTTTGTGCAACATTTTTCCATCTTCATACCATTCCCGCCCTAGATACTGACTTCCTCGAATGTGGGCCAAGGCATAGACAAAACCTCTGTCTAACAAACTCAAACGCGTGGTCGAAAAACTATCTGGTATGGTATATCCATAGGATCCGTAGGCATATTGTAAAATTGGGGTATCTTTAGTAAGCTCTGTATCTTTGTGGTACACCAATGAAATAGCTACTTTTTTACCGTCTCTAGCAGTTGCCCAAATACGTTTACTGAGGTAATTCTCTTTTTGGAATTTACCGCCTAAAACTTCTTGTTCTTTTTTGATGTCTTTTGATCGATCATTCATATTAAAGTCGATCACAGAATTTGGCGTTGTAAAAGAATTATAGGAATATCGAAGGGTATCGGTATCAAAATCTGGATTCGAATAGACCCCTACAGAATAGGTCTCTTCTGTAAATGGCAAATAGTAATCTTCTCGAGCATCCCAGCGTTTAATTCTAACTTTACTTAAACCATTCGTACGTTCTTCCAAGACCAAATATTCTTTAAAAATAGAAAAATCTTCTAATAATGTTGCTTCTCTGTGTGGAATGACATCTATCCAATTTTCTTGACCTGTTTTAGAAACAGGCGTTTTCATTAGCTTAAAATTAATCGCAGCATCTTTATTGGTTAACAAATAAAAATGGTCACCAAAATGTGCTACATCGTATTCTAAATCTCTTACTCTAGATTGCAAGATCGTAAACGCTCCTGTTGGTTTATTAGCATCTAAATACTGCGCTTCAGAAGAAACGGTGCTATAAGAACCTATGATAATGTATTGATTCGATTTTGATTTGGTAACATAGGTACCAAACGTATCGTCTTTTTCATGAAAAACCATCACATCTTCTGAAGTTGGCGTTCCTAAAATATGTCTGTAAATTTTCTCACTACGAAGCGTTACAGGATCTTTTTTCGTGTAAAAAATAGTTTTATTATCATTGGCCCAAACCGATCCTCCTGTTGTATTCTCGATAAGGTCATCATAAATCTCACCTGTTTCAAGATTTTTTATCTTAAGAAAATATTGTCTTCTACTCACAGTGTCTGTGGCAAAAACAGCCAGTTTATTGTCTGGTGACACATTCAATCCTCCTAATTGAAAATAATCGTACTCTTTGGCAAGTTCGTTTACATTAAAAAGGACTTCTTCCGCTGCTTCTAAATGGCCTTTTTTTCTACTGTAAATCGGATATTGTTTACCTGTTTCGAAGCGCGTACTATAGAAATATCCATTTTCTTTATAAGGAACCGAAGCATCATCTTCTTTTATTCTTCCTTTCATTTCCTCAAATAGAGATTCTTCAAAGGCTTTGGTATGCTTCGTTACTTCTTTATAGTAGGTGTTTTCCTCTTCTAGGTAATTAATTACTTTCTGAGTTTGAGCATCTTTGTCCTCTGCGTTTTTTTGTTCGTCAGACAAACGCATCCAAAAATAATTATCAATTCTAACATCGTCGTGTTTTTCTAAACGAACCGGTTGTTTTTCTGCCAAAGGTATTGTTGCGTCGGTACTTTTCATGGTCTCATTTTTACAAGCGATTGCAAATGTAAGGCTTATAAGAATGAAAGGGAAAATAATTTTTCTCATATTTATTTTTTATAAGAACTCCTGAAAGAGTTCTTGATTCATTGACTAGTTTTCTATATAACGACTTCAATACCTCAAAATAACAAACTATAAAAATCCTATGATAGCAGCACCGAAAAACAAAAGATATAGAGAAAGAGTAATAATTGTAAACACCCCCATAAACTTGTAATTGGATTTTAACTTCCCAAAAGATGTTGCCAAAGTTTCATCATTTTTTGTAGACAACGCTTTTTTCATTTGAGTAGAAAATTGCAATAAATAATAGGTTGGAAAAAAATATATAATCGCAATTAACACATTAGTTACGAGCATGATACTACCTAAATTATCTGGAACTCCAGGTTGTGATTTTGTTACCGTTCCAAAAATTGGAACAGCAAAAAAGGCAAATACCAATAACAAACCAATAAAAATAAATCCTAGAATGGCAAAAAATCGAGCCCATGTAGCAATTTCACTTAAATAAGATTTTGATGCTTTGGTAACTGTTAATTGTTCTAATTGTGTAATGGGTTTTTTCATGATAGCTGTATATATAATTTGATCATCTCAAAAATAATGAAAAAATAGAAACCACAATTTTACAAAGATCCTTTAATAAAATTGTGGTATTTTGATAATAATGGTTATTGATTAGAATTCTGAAATGGTTTTCTTTATAATTGAAATACATTCCATTAATTGAGCTTCATTAATAATTAATGGAGGCGCAAAACGGATGATGTTTCCATGGGTTGGTTTTGCTAACAATCCATTGTCTCTTAGTTTCATACAAATATCCCATGCAGTAGAACTGTCCTCTGAATCATTGATAAGAATGGCATTTAACAGCCCTTTCCCTCTAACAGAGTCAACTAAATCATTGTCTTTACAAAACAGTGTTAATTCTGTTCTAAAAATCACGCCCAATTTTGCTGCGTTATCCGCTAAATTTTCATCTGCAACGACTTCTAAAGCAGCAATTGCAATAGCAGCAGCAATCGGGTTCCCTCCAAAAGTAGAACCGTGATTTCCTGGTTTGATCACCTCCATAATACTGTTATTTGCCAAAACCGCAGAGACAGGATACGCTCCGCCACTCAATGCTTTCCCAAGAATTAAAATATCGGCTTTCACTTCTGGATCTCCAGAACAGTTTTTATCTTCACAAGAACAATTTCCACAGGTGGCTAAAAGCCTTCCTGTTCTCGCTATTCCTGTTTGAACTTCATCAGCAATAAACAACACATTATGAGTTTCACACAATTGTTTTGCAGCAGCCAAATACCCTTCAGAGGGCACATAAACCCCTGCTTCACCTTGAATAGGTTCTACTAAAAATGCTACGATGTGTTGATTACTTTCCAGCGTTTCTTCCAATGCTAAAAGATTGTCGTACTCAATTTTTATGAATCCTTCAGTGTAGGGTCCAAAATTCTTTCTTGCTACAGGATCATTAGAAAACGAAATGATTGTAGTAGTTCTTCCATGAAAGTTGTTTTCACAAACAACAATTTGAGCCTTGTCTTCAGGAATTCCTTTTACTTCATATCCCCATTTTCTGGCTATTTTTAGAGCGGTTTCTACCGCCTCTGCACCAGTATTCATGGGTAATAACTTATCGAAACCAAAAAGATCTGTTGCAAATTTCTCGTACTTCCCTAACTGATCATTATAAAAAGCACGTGAGGTTAAGGTTAAGGTTTGTGCTTGAGTAACCATCGCTTCAACGATTTTAGGATGACAATGTCCTTGGTTTACAGCGGAATATGCCGATAAGAAGTCATAATACTTTTTACCTTCAACATCCCAAACAAATACGCCTTTACCTTTACTAATAACCACTGGAAGTGGATGATAATTGTGGGCACCGTACTTGTTTTCTAATTCAATTACTTCTTTCGAAGTTAATGTGTTTAAAACAGTCATTTTATTTTTTTTAATATACATTATTAAATAACCATTCCTGTTCTACCTTTATCCTTTCAGAAAAACTGAAAATTCAGCGTGGGAAAGAAATCATCCCCGAAGTGTTACAAAAGTAATCAAATTACTTAGGAATGAAATTAAATTTTATCTGAGCAACTATGTATTTAATTTCCTTAGTTTTGCAATCCATTAAACCACTAAGAATGCCACGTAGAGAACGAAATAAATTTGTAAAAAAAAATCAAGTTTTAGAATTAAAAATTGAAGATTACGCTTTTGGAGGAAAAGGAATTGCACGAATTAAATCTGAAGAAGGCAGTTTTGTTGTTTTCGTTCCTAATACATTACCGGGTCAACTGGTAAAAGCTCAGATTAAAAAATCGAGTAAAAAATATGCAGAAGCAAAATTAATTGATGTACTAGCACCTTCTAAAGATGAAATAACCGTTCCATATCAAGACATTCCAGGAGCTCCCTACATACAGCTTCCGATAGAGTTACAACATCAATATAAAAAAGAAAGTACTTTATCTCTCTTTAAAAGAATTGGAAAAGTAGAAAATATAGACGACTTATTCGACAGCTTTGTGACCTCTCCCAATGTATTTCATTATCGAAATAAAATGGAATACGGTTTTTCTGCAATCGGTTATGACAGAAATACAAAAAGAGACAAGGATGAGTTTACCTTAGGTTTTAAAAGACGTGGAGTATGGTGGATGGGAGATAATCTAGAAAAAGACTCTGGTTTGTTTGATACACAGATGGAAAATCATCTGAAAGACATCCGAGCGTATTGTCAAGAAACAGGATTAGATCCGTGGCATGGCCCAAAGAAAAGTGGTTTCTTTAGATACTTTGTTGTGAGAAAATCATACAAAACAAACGAATTGTTATGCAATCTGGTCACTACTTCATCAGGATTAGAAACTTTTGATTTACAAAAATTCGCCTTGTTTTTGAAAGGTATTTTTGGAGCACGTTTGGCGGGTTTGTTACACACCATCAATGACGAAACAGGAGATCGAACGATTGCAACATCTGGAAGTATTAATTTGGTTTATGGGAAAGATACAATTGTAGAAGAATTATTAGACCTAGATTTTGAAATTAGTATGAAAAGCTTTTTTCAAACAAATCCAAAATGTGCAGAAAAATTATACAATAAAGTAGTCGAATATGTACTAGAAGACACCTCTAAAGTAGACAATACTATTGTGATGGATTTATTTTGTGGAACAGGTACCATTGGACAAATTATAGCTTCTAAAAGTAAAAACGCAAAAATTGTGGGTGTAGATATTGTAGCATCTGCAATCAATGATGCTCAAAAAAATGCAAAGAGAAACCAGATAGAAGGAGTTCAGTTTTATGCTGCGGATGTTGGAAAATTTTTAACAGCTCATCCCGAATATGAAAACAAGATTAAAACCATTATTTTAGACCCTGCAAGAGCAGGAATTGCTCCAAAAACACTCCAAAAAATCATTCATTTAAATGCTGACAGAATGGTTTATGTATCCTGTAACCCAGCCACACAAGCTAGAGATACGGTTTTGTTAAATGAAGCAGGATATGTACTTAAAAAAATTAGTTTGGTCGATCAATTTCCACATACTGCACACATAGAAACGGTGGTTTTGTTTGAAAAATGTTAAATGAATAGATTATTTTTTAAGAATTGAAGTTTATTTCTGAAAATGAAGCTATTTTAGCAAGACCTAACAACATACATAACCAAAAACAAATGAAAAAATTGACAGACTTCGAAATCAATAAAAAAGTAACCGACCTTCACGATTGGGATTTTTATGATGGGGCATTGCATACCGATTTTGAATTTGATAATTTTAAAGATTGCATGTCTGCAATGAACAGAATCGCTTTTGAATGTGAAGCTTTGAACCATCATCCAGAATGGACAAATGTATACAATACATTGGATATAACATTGACAACTCATGATGTCAATGGCGTAACAGAATTAGATTTTAAATTAGCGCATGCCATAAATAAAATTGTAGAAGTTGAAGAATAGTATGAAGAAAATAATACTTCTTTTGGGCTTTTTATCAATCATCATCACTTCTTGTGAAAAAGATGATTACTGTTTAAAAAACCCCGTAACTCCTAATTTAATTTTACGTTTTTATGACGATTCAAATAGAAAAACATTAAAAAGTGTAGAAGAATTGTATGTGTGGTCAACTGGAAAAGACAGTATTTTTTCCAACGTAAAATCAGACTCTATATACCTCCCTTTGAATAGTAATACAACCAAAACAGTCTATCATTTATCGAATGGAAGCTCGGTTGATACCTTTACCATTACCTACACCCCTGAAGAAGAATTCGTCTCTAGGTCTTGCGGGTTTAAAATAAACTTTCAGGAGGTTTCCTTTTCATCAGACACCTTTTGGATAAAAGATTTTACACCATCATCACTTACAACCATAGACTCTCAAAATGCAGCTCATGTTCAAATATATCATTAGTATTTGTTTCCTTTTTTTTGTTGTTAAGGGACAGGCTCAAGAGCAACAAGATGAACTAAATATCGATTCTAAAACAGATTCTATTATTTACAAAACAGCTTATGGTTTGCGATTAGGGGTGGATATCAGTAAACCTATAGTTGCCCAATTTAAC
>Ga0209716_1001190_pt1 | contig 20493 bp, 26 predicted proteins | sample COGITO_mtgs_1205_FD_184811 | JGI IMG/M metagenome (GOLD analysis project Ga0209716, IMG submission 184811) | Pelagic marine microbial communities from North Sea - COGITO_mtgs_120531 (SPAdes) (version 2) | ecosystem: Environmental > Aquatic > Marine > Epipelagic ...
CGCATCAACATATGCTGTGGACGTTCTGCGATAATTCCATTTAATTTTAAAAGATACGAACGCTCTAACGTTTTGAATCCGAAGTAGTCATAACCAAAATCTCGGTTATAAATAATCGTAGAGTCAAGTTTATCTTTGTTTTCTGAGATTACCTTATAAACCTCATCAGAAAGTAAAGGGGCATCCTTTCCTGTTCTTGGATTTACGTATGTATATAAATCGTGCATGACTTCGCTAAAAGTCTTCTTAGTGTTTTTGTGTAGATTTGAGACTGATATACGTGCAGCAAGGCGAGCATAATCAGGATGGGCTGTGGTCATGGTCGCTGCCACTTCTGCTGCCAAGTTATCTAATTCACTGGTAGTAACACCGTCATATAATCCTTCTATAACGCGCATGGCTACTTTTAAAGGATCTACCAATTCATTTAAACCATAGCAAAGTTTTTTAACCCTTGCCGTGATTTTATCGAACATGATTTCTTCTTTTCTGCCATCTCTTTTTAGTACGTACATTTTTTTAATCTTTTTTACTTTTTTGAGGCTACTTCAAAAAAGCGGTTAGTTAGTTAGCCTAGTGATATTTGGGTTCCCCCAAATGCTTGGTTGTTATATGTTTTAACCCGTTAGTTAGGAGGTTAAAAGTTTGGTTGTAAGCGATTTAATTTGTTTTGAGCTCGTGTTCTAGTGGGTAATTCCTAGAACTCAGAATCGAAACTATATTTATTGGTGTCTTCTTCTTTGTTTAGAACCCCAGCTTTCTGATATTCAGAAACTCTTTTTTCAAAGAAATTTGTCTTTCCTTGAAGTGATATCATATCCATAAAATCAAATGGATTTGCTGTATTGTATTCTTTTTCACAATCTAATTCTTGTAACAAGCGATCTGTTACAAACTCCAAGTACTGAGACATCAATACAGAGTTCATTCCAATCAAACTAGCTGGCAGTGACTCTGTAATAAATTCTCTTTCTATGTTTAACGCATCTAACAATATTTCTCGAATACGTTCTTTAGGGACTTTATTTATTAGGTGTTTGTTGTGTAGGTGAACTGCAAAGTCAGCGTGTACGCCTTCATCTCTTGATATCAACTCATTAGAGAATGTCAGTCCAGGCATTAGGCCACGTTTTTTAAGCCAGAATATAGAACAGAATGCTCCTGAAAAGAAAATACCTTCAACCGCTGCAAACGCGATTAGGCGTTCGGCAAAACTTGGAGAATCAATCCATTTCAATGCCCAGTCTGCTTTTTTCTTAATCGCAGGAAAGTTTTCGATAGCATTAAACAGCTTGTCTTTTTCTACTTCATCCTTTACATAGGTATCTATTAACAGTGAATATGTTTCACTATGGATATTTTCCATCATGATTTGGAATCCATAAAAGAATTTTGCTTCACTGTATTGAACTTCATTTACGAAATTTTCAGCTAAGTTTTCGTTTACAATTCCGTCACTCGCTGCAAAAAAGGCAAGGATGTGCTTAATAAAATAACGCTCATCGTCATTAAGTTTTGTGCTCCAATCTGTTAAATCTTGATGTAAGTCAATTTCTTCAGCAGTCCAAAAGCTTGCTTCTGATTTTTTGTACCATTCCCATATATCGTGATGTTGGATTGGAAAAATAACGAATCTGTCTTTGTTTGGTTGTAAAATTGGTTCTACTTGTGACATCTTTTTTTAAAATATTTACGATTTTGGAATAAACTACAACGCATTTGCGTGGTTAACAAAGGTTCAAATTTGTTCCTTCAAATGAAAGCCATTTTTATAAACATTGCCTATAAGTTTTTAACAACGAGTAGGTTTTTTCCTACAATAAAAAAAATGAATGAATCCTATAAAATACTAACAGTTAGTCTATTACGCAACAGCTCTCTCTTAGGAATAAAGGGTGTCGATTTATATCAAAAAGTAGATTTGGATATAAATGAAATTAATTAATTTTAATTTTTATAGAATTAATAAAATAAAAAAATAGTCATTAATTATATAAATAGTCTGGGAGGCTGTAAATCTTGTACGGACTATTTGTGGGTTGCTGCCACTTTTTCTAACTCTGCATACCAATCTGCTCCAAACTTTCGAATGAGGGCTTCTTTTACAAATTTATAAACTGGAACCTGAAGTTCTTTTCCTAATGTACAGGCATCATCACAAATATGCCAGTGGTTATAATTAACAGCAGAAAACTCACTATAATCTTTAACCCGAACAGGGTATAAATGGCAAGAAACTGGTTTTTTCCAGCTTACATCTCCCTGATTATATGCTTCTTCAATAGCACATAAAGCGGTTTTCTTTTCATCAAAGATTACGTAGGCACAATCAGCGCCGTTAATTAAAGGTGTTTCTAGTTCTCCGTCTTGCGCTACAACATGCGTGCCTTGAGCTTCAATAGCAGCGATGCCTTCCTTACGCAAATAAGGCTTAATGATTGGGTAAATCTCTTTCAAAATATCGGCTTCAGAGGCCTCAAGAGGGGCGCCAGAGTCACCGTCTACACAGCAAGCTCCCTTGCATGCGCTAAGATTACAAATAAAATCCTTCTCAATGATATCTTCAGAGACTATCGTTTTTCCTAATTGAAACATGCCTCAAATATACTACTAATTGTAAACATTTATAATGAAAATAATGTCGTAAAATAAACTTGCAATTATAATTAATTATTAGACCTTTGTAGATATATAACACAACACAATGAGCTTCGATTTTAAAGAGATTTTAACAACTTTTATGGTCCTTTTTGCTGTGATTGATATTGTTGGAAATATTCCAATCATTATTGATCTTAGAAAAAAAGCTGGACATATCCAAAGTGGAAAAGCTTCAATTATTGCTGGAATTATTATGGTTGTTTTCTTGTTTTTAGGAGAAAGTATTTTAACGCTTATTGGAATTGACGTACACTCTTTTGCGGTCGCTGGTGCATTTATTTTGTTCTTTATCGCTCTTGAAATGATTTTAGGTATAACTCTTTACAAGCAAGAAGAGGGAACTGCAATGAACGCCTCTGTTTTCCCTCTAGCATTTCCGTTAATAGCTGGGCCAGGAAGCCTTACTACCTTGTTATCATTGAAGTCTGAGTTTCATACAGAAAACATCATTATTGCAGTAGTTATTAATGTCCTTGTTATTTTCCTAGTACTTAAAACTTCCTCGCGAATTGAGCGAATAATTGGGCAAAATGGAATAGATATTATTCGAAAAGTATTTGGAGTCGTTCTCTTGGCAATCGCTGTCAAGCTATTTACCTCTAATATTAAATTTTTATTATAAGTATGCGAGTCTTAACTTATTTATTATCTGCAGTAGCCGTTGTGATTATTGGGTTTAACATCACAAAAATTAATTTCTCTGCTCCCTTTGAAAACGATAGCTACACCGCAATTATCACGGCAATAGCCGGAGGGTGTGCAATTCTTTTACTTACCATTCTTCGTGTGGTTAAAAAAATAGACCGAACCGTAAAAGAAAAGTCTTAATTTACAGTTTTTGAAGCTTCTATTTCAATTACTTTTTGCAAGGCGGGATCAATCTCAAGTAGTACTTTCATTGCTGCAGTATCTCCAAAGAGTTGTTTTGTATAAGCAGACTTTAAAAGAACTTTTAAAGCGTATTTGTGAGCCCTGGTTTCCCCCACTGTTATATCAGTGAGATCCTTAAAATAAGAAATAAATTTTTGATAGAGCGAATCTGACAGTTCAAATTCTTTTAAAAACTGCGACTCAGACAGCTCTGTATACAGACTGCGTTGTGTGTCTAATTGTTCAAAAACAAAGAAATCTAAAACTCCTGTTCCTTTTAAAAACTCAAACTGATTGCTATTAAAAATCGAGTCATAGGGGGAGTAAATATCCGGTATTATCCCCCCGCCACCATAAACAACCTTTCCTTTTGGCGTTGTAAACTTTAGGCTGTCGACCCTAGATTCAGGCTGGACCTGATTGAGCTTACGATCTTCCAGTCGCTTGTAATAAGATTCATAATAAGCGTCTGTTCCACTGTCGTAAGAACGCTGTATGGAACGACCTGTAGGCGTATAGTATCTGGCTGTGGTGAGCCTAATTGCACTTCCATCCCCCAAGCCCATTTCTCGTTGAACCAATCCCTTTCCAAATGAGCGCTGTCCAATAATAGTGCCTTTGTCGTTATCTTGAAGTGCTCCTGCAATGATTTCACTTGCAGAGGCTGAATTTTCATTAATTAATACATAAACCTCCGCGTTTTTAAATCTCCCTTTTTCAGTTGCATAACTTTCGCTGACCTGGTTAGATTTGTTTTTAGTAAATAAAATGAGCTTACCTGCTTCTAGGAATTCATCTACAATTTTTTCGGCGATTTGCAAAAAACCTCCTGGATTATCGCGTAAGTCTAACACTAAATTTACAGCCCCTTTTGACAGTAAATCGTTAACTCCTTTTTCAAATTCTAAATAGGTACTTTCAGCAAAGCGATTGATTTTAATATACCCAAGAGTTGGGCTAATCATATAAAATGCATCTACACTTTTAATCGGAACTTCTGATCGTATGACATCAAAGGCTAACAGACTGTCAATATTCGCGCGCTTGATTTGTAGTCTAACTTTTGAGTTTTTTGTTCCTCTTAGCTTTTTAATCACTTTGTCTTGACTCCACAAAGGGCCATAGATTGTATCGCTGTCGGCCATTAAAATACGATCTCCAGCCTTAATGCCTGAGCGAAAACTTGGCCCACCCTGAATGGAACGAATAACAGAAATGGTGTCTTTATATATATAAAATTGGACCCCTATTCCAATGAAATCTCCCTTCATACTTTCGTTCACAGAAGTGATGTCGTCTTTAGAAATATACGTAGAATGTGGGTCTAGGTTTTGTAGAATATTATCAATTACGCCTTCCACTATACTGTCCGTGTTAACCGCGTCTACATAGTCATAGTTTAAGTAATCAATAAGACGATTTAATTTTAACTTACTACTGTTTTGTGAATTGGAATAAAGCCCCGTGGAGCTGGAGCTTAACTTACTACCAATATAAACCCCTAAAGCCAACAAAACGGCCATGAAAAATGGTCTATTTTTTTTATTTAAAGACGACATATTAAAGCGTGAGTAATTCAACCTGAATCCCTGCTTTTTCTAAGAAATCAACCCCTGAAAGGTCTTTGTAAGCTAAACTATAAACGACTCTAGTAATTCCTGCCTGGTGAATTAGTTTGCTACAGCTTTGACAAGGAGATAAGGTGATGTATAAAGTCGCGCCAGCGCAAGACTGTGTGGAGGCTGCAACCTTTAATATGGCATTGGCTTCTGCATGAAGTACATACCATTTAGTGTAACCTTCTTCATCTTCACAGAAATTCTCAAACCCAGTAGGTGTTCCGTTGTATCCGTCTGAAATAATCATTCGATCCTTAACAATAATAGCTCCTACCTGTTTTCGCTTACAGTGCGATAATTTACCCCATTCTGAAGCCATTCTTAGATAGGCTTGGTCATACTTAAGTTGCTTTTGTGTGGTCATAAATAATACTTGTACTAAGGTTTAATAACAGTAACGAATATAGAAGCTAGAGTTTTTGTGTGCAACTAATGATTAATAAAAAAGCGGACTGTCAACGATTAATGGTAGCATCAAGCCGATAACAACTGCTGAGAGAACCATGACCCAATCACGGCTAGAAAACCTAAAAATTGTTTGTCCTAAAAAGCCGAAAAATAACACACAAAAAACAATAACAAATTGCCCTAGCTCAATACCTAAAGCAAATTCTATAATGGAGAGAAGTGTGCTCTGATCTGAACCTACTACAGTTTCAAATGAATTGGCAAACCCTAAGCCGTGAATAAGTCCAAAAAACAAAACCAAACAAACTATAATTATTGGATTCGATTTTTTTGAGGCTTTGCCCGCTGTGAATATATTGTATAAAGCCATGATGATGATCGTAAATGGGATGAGCCATTCAACTACATTCACTTTTAGATTTATTATATCATATACTCCTAACAGCAAACTTAGCGTGTGTCCTAATGTAAAAAAAGAAACAAGCAATAAGAGTCGTGTCCAGTCTTTGAAGGCGTAAGGCGCTGTAAGAACCACCAAAAACAATATATGATCATAACTGCTGAAACTAACAATGTGGTAAAGTCCGAATTCTAAAAATTTCAAAAAGCCATCTATCATTTTGTGTATCCTATTTATTTCAAAGTTAATAAAATTCTATTGGCTTTTATTTAGACTCTGGTATATTGAATTTGTCAAAGGCTTCTAGTCCGCAATCTAAAAAGACTTTATAGTCTTCCTCATCAGGTGTATAACCAACGGGTGGATTTAATACAGTCTTGCCGTCTGGGCTTAATAACACATAATAAGGCTGTGAATTAGATTGGAAAAATTGAGTTTGAAAATGGGCCCATTTATGACCATAATTTTCTAAGACCCTGGCTCCTCCGCCAAGACGTTCAACTGTAAGTTTTTGAGTCTCTGGTAATTCTTTCTTATCGTCTACATATAGAGAAATTAATACATAGTCATTTTCAAAATATGATTTGATGGAGGCTTTTGGCCACACATGCTCTTCCATTTTTCTACAGTTAACACAAGCATATCCTGTGAAATCGAGTAATATCGGTTTATTTACTTTTTGGGCATAAGCAACCCCTTCCTTTAGGTCTTTAAAGCATTCGAAATTATTGGGACAATCATTTGGATAGATAAAACTATAACCTACTGGTGGGGCAAGCCCACTCAAAAGAGTTAACGGAGTGAATGTTTGGGTGTCTTTGTTAACCCTAAATCCTGAGGCTAAATAAATTACAAATGCAGAAACTAGAACCCCAGAACTTATTCTAAAAAATGATAATTTTTTTATCGGAGAGTCATGAGGGAACTTTAGCTTTCCAAAAATATAAATAGCAAGCCCTGCAAACACTATAATCCAAATCCCTAAGAAAACTTCAATTGTAAGAAAACCCCAGTGTTTTACTAAGTCTGCATTGGAAAGAAATTTAAAAGCGAGGGCGAGTTCAAAAAACCCTAGAACAACTTTAGTAGTATTAAGCCACCCTCCAGATTTTGGAAGTGCTTTAAGCATATTTGGGAACAAGGCAAACAAGGCAAAAGGCAAGCCTAAGGCTACTCCAAATCCACCCATTCCAGCCGTCAATTGCCAGGCACCGCCTTCAGCTGAAAGAGAGCCTGCTAGCAGTGATCCTAAAATTGGCCCTGTACATGAAAAGGAAACAATTGATAATGTGAGGGCCATAAAAAAGATCCCCAATATACCTCCAATGCCCTCACCTCTACTAGTGGAGTTAGTCCATTTAGATGGCAAAGTGAGTTCGTAATATCCAAAAAATGAGAAGGAAAAAAATATGAATATGATAAAGAAAAACACATTTAACCAGACATTGGTTGATATCTCATTTAATATATCTGGATTAACAGAATCTAGCAAATGAAAAGGAATGCTCAAAACTAGATAAACAAGTACAATGAAAAAGCCATAAAGAATTGCTTTTGAAACGCCCCCTTTTTGATTCGCTGCGCCGCCTTTTTTTGTGAAAAAGCTAACGGTCAAAGGAATCATTGGAAAAACACAGGGAGTAAGCAATGCTAAGAGTCCACCAAGAAAGCCCAACCCAAAGATTTGCCAAAGCGAGTTATTAGACGTTTTTATGTCTTGAGATAATGAACTTGTTTGGACACTGCAATTAGAGGTTGCCTTTTGAAGCGTATTTTGCGTCATCCCGTATAAAACTACATTAGCGTTTTCTGAAATTTCTGACTCTAACATTGGAGACCCTCCTACAATCGAGAATCCAGACTCAGCGGTATATTGAAACGTAAAGGGGTTATCGGGTTTATAGGTGCACTTGGTATCGTCACAGGTCATAAAATCAATATTCCCAATTAGTCTGAAGTCTGGTGACTTAACACGGACTCTTTGTTTAAAAATGGCTTTGTCATAATACTTAGAAACTACCATTTCGAATACCGGATCTAATTGTGTCACTTTATTAGTCTCTGATTCTACTACAGATTCAAATAACTCAAAATCTGTAGAAGGTTCAAATGAAAAAAGTGTTGGCAAGGGACCGCCTTCTTCAACAAATTGAGAATACAGTGACCAGTGTAAGTCAATTTTGGCAACAAAAATAAGCTCATATTCAGTATCTGAAAGCTTTTCAGCACCAAATTCCCATTTCACAGGGTTTAGAATCTGAGAGAAGCTTGTCAAGCTAACAAAAAACAATAAAAGTAATAAGAGTTTTTTCATGAACTATAATTGATTAGGAGCTGCAAATTAATGAAAAATTTAAGTTGTAAGGCTACTACGCCCAGTTAATGTTTTCAAGGAGGCTTTGCTCACTAAAAAAGAAACTAATAGAGTTGAAGTTTGATGGCTATTAAGAAAATTATACAGAGGAGATCCTACCGAATTAAACTGACAAAATATGATCTCTGTATTTAACGTAAGTAGACTGCGTGTTTTTAATAAATTGCTCCGAGCTAATTCCCTGAATATCTTTAAAGAACTCCTCTCCGATTGGTCCAAAACCTTTGTCTAGGTTTCGCTTGCTCCAACACATCATTTCGAACATGATTGGATACAAATCAATTCCTTTATTTGTGAGGTGATATATTTTCGTTTTATTGTCATTAGGCAATTTTGTAACTTCCAATAATCCATGATTAATTAAAAGTTCTAATCTATTAGTCAGGATATTTGAGGCTATTTTCTCAGAAGATTTCATGAATTCTGTGAATGTTTTTTTTTCTAAAAACAAATCTCTGACAATAATTAAAGACCATTTATCTCCAATAATATCCAAGATATTAGTCAAAGGGCAATGTGACCTGTTAGTTTTCATTTTAAATAGATTTTATTTTACGAAGTTATTGTCTTTATTTTAATTTACAAGTAAATTAACAAATATTTACACAAAAAAAAGGAGAGCAGAGCCCTCCTTTTTTTTGTGTAAATACCTAATTTCTAGAACGTAAGATCTAATATTCTATTCCAAGTATACTCCCCAATAACCGACCATTTGCTAGCCGAAAGCTCGTCTACTAGTGCTGTGAATTCGTCGCTTTTTTCTCTAGTATTTGTGCGTACTTCCCAGTTTCTGAAATATTCGAATTGTGATTTATCTATACACATCACCATGTAATCTGCATCCTTAGCGCCAAAGGACGATTTGAATACTGCGTAGTGGTAGCTAATCCCTAGTTTTTTATCGAGCGCATTCATTTTTTTTGTCCAATCTTCAAAGGCTCTGTCTTGGTTAAATTTAACACTCACGTATTGTATGCGTCTGTAAAATTGCTCGTCTTTTTCTGACTTAGATAATGGATTCCAAGTCTCTGGGGTAGTGCTTAATTCCGGCTTAAACTCCCAGACTGAGGACTCTCTAAAATTACTAGTTTCATTAAAAACATCTGCTGTTCCCTCTGGGAGTGGATCCATACTTTGAAAAGCTTTCCATATTTTCTCCTGACTTTCTTCTTGTTTGTTCATGTAATCAACCATGTCTGTCATAGAATCATGAAACTGTAAGAATTGAACTTTATTAGTTCCTGGTTCTTCAAACACGTATGATCTTAGATCCTTCACATCCATCGCTGTTTTTACAGCATTCATCCAATGAGTGACCATCATTGTAAAGTTGTCTTTGGAGTCTGTCTCGATTTCATTAACCACCATGATTTGGGAATTTACCAAAGTTGATGCTGAGATTAATAGTGTAAAAATTAATTTTTTCATTGTTTTTATTTTTAATAGTTGTGTTTACCCTAGTTCATCATTCCTGAAGAAAGCTGCGGCATTAATTGAAGTGTTTCTGTTTTTTCACCATACATTTCTAAAGATGCATCGAAGTTATTAGCATCCTCATCCCATGATCCCCAGCCAAATAGTTCATTATAGTCATCTTCCCAGCTAGTTTCTCTTGATTTGAATACTTGTTCATAGCTAGAAAACCCTACAACTCTTACAAATTGGTTTTTACTCCCTCCGCTTACTAATCTAAACAAAGTAGCTTGAACATCCATCTCTCTTAATTCCATCATTTTGGTAATTCTTGACATCAGCCTTCTAAAGTGTAACACTTTGTCTGCTTTGACCTCGTACACCGTTCTTGTGATGTATTTTGACGGAATGGTCGTAGTTGGATCAAAGTTATAAGATTCATTTTTTAGACGCACCCATCTTTTCTGCCCTTGCTCACTGGCAATATATTTACCGACATTATCATCCCAATAAGCCGCCTCAATAGAACGGTCTAAATCATAGTCTGCTGGTTTTTTGTTCGCCTCTATACGCTCATAGGCTCCACTAAATGGACCGGTGAGGACCTTGTAAGTTATAATCCCCGACTCAGGAGTTGAATTGAATGTTTTTGTTTTTAGTGCTACAGCGGCTTCAAATTTTTGAACTTTGTCTGCTTTTGGTGTGAAACGCCACGTATTCCAGTATTCACTCCTTGCGTTTCGTTGCCCAAAAACTACCGTTGAAAGACAAAGGGTTAAGATAATAATTAATTGTTTTTTCATTTTAAAATTATTTAAGGATTGATTATATTGGGTTGATTTAGAAATAATACTACTCACTAGCTTTAAAAACAACTCCGAAGATGTTGTCACAAATTTAAAGCAAACGGATTCGTTATTTCATCTTCAAATATAATTAATAGTTTTTAAATGCAACTGATTTTTTTCAATGAAAATTGTACTAAACACCTAATTAATCCCAATCAAATAGGCTTAAAGCTTAATTAAATGTAAAAAATGGGGTTTGAGCTCAATCCAATAAGCAACTAGGAGAAAGTTTTTTTTATTTTACTTAAATTCACTGTATGAAAAAGATTACTATCCTAATTCATTGTAAAGATCAGCCTGGAATTATTGCAGCTGTAACTAATTTCATAGCTTCTAAAAACGGTAATATCGTATACATTGATCAACATGTGGACCAGGAGCAGCAGGTATTTTTTATGCGATTAGAAGGGAAATTTGAGGAAGCTTCTTACAATAGTTCAGACTTTAAAGTTGAATTTGAAAAAACCCTAGCCACCAATTTTAAAATGAATTGGGAGCTATACACCTCCGCCTACAAGCCTAAAATGGCATTATTTGTCTCTAAATATGATCATTGTTTGTATGATATTTTAGGACGCTATAAGTCTGGAGAATTGGATTTAGATATTCCCTTAATTGTGAGTAACCATCTAGACCTAAAACCAATCGCTGATAGCTTTGAAATTCCTTTTTATCACGTCCCTGTTAGCAAAGCAACCCCAGCGGAGGCAGAAACAAAACACCTATCACTTTTGTCAGAGCACCAGATAGATTTCATTGTACTAGCACGCTATATGCAAATTGTGCCAGAAGGAATTATAAATAAATATTCTCATAAAATAATAAACATTCACCATTCCTTTCTTCCGGCGTTTGTAGGTGCAAAACCCTACCACTCAGCCTATAAAAGAGGGGTTAAGATTATTGGAGCCACTTCACATTACGTTACGGCTGAATTAGATGCCGGACCTATTATTGAGCAAGATGTCACTCGAGTATCACACACGCATTCAATTAATGACTTGGTTTCAAAAGGAAGAGATTTAGAAAAAATAGTTCTCTCAACTGGAATCAAATTACATGTGGAACGCAAAGTGATGGTTTACAATAATAAAACAGTGATTTTTTATTAACTAATTAATTTATAACTAAAATATCATGGAACAAAACTCCACTCCTACAATACAAGTCACAACTTCTGGGAAGGTCGTAGTCACAAATGCCAAAGACGTTCTTTTACTGGACGGAGAAGGAAATGCTATAGCAACACGAAACCGGTTTACCCTTTGCAATTGTGGTAAAACTCAAGACGGGCCTTTTTGTGACGGCTCACACAAGCAATAGCCTTAGTGAAAACTAATAAATAAGCCTTCACAATAAATTATGAAGGCTTATTTATAATTATCTTAAAGGAGTGTGTTACTGCCTGTACATCGTTGGGAACTCGTCATCTCCTTCTTCATCTTCGCTCACTAACATCGTATCTTGATCTATAACAAAGTAATAAAGGATTTCTGGTTCATCTGGCTCTGAGTCAAAGTTTAAATTAATTTGAGTATCCGTTGATGACCAAGAAAAGCTTGATGTCTCAGTATCCATCTCCCATATAACGATTAAAGTTCCTGTAGAATCCGAATTAAGTACGAGTTCAACTTGACCTTCAGAATCGTATCCTGGCTCAGTAATGGTACCGGCCCAAGTCCCTACAAGAATAAAACTTGTCTCTTCATTATTATTATCGTCATCACTGCCACAGGCAAAAGCTAAAAAAACAAAAACAAAAAATAGTTTTTTCATAATACGTGAATTTTAAGTTTAGTTAACAAAAAATATGTGCGAATTGAAAAACAAACGCTTCGCAAAAAATTGTGAAGCGTTTGTTAGATTCCTTTAATTACTTAATCTCATCAGCTGCAAGGACACGTTCAGTTACATAAAACATTTGAACTTTCCCGTTTGAGATAAGAGCATCGTGAACTTGACCCAATTTAACTTCTTTGCCTTCAACTGTTAATGTCAATTCATGTCCAGAAGTTACCCATTGGCGTAATTCACCTTTCTTGTTTGTAAACTCATTTTCAATAAGGTAACTAGTTTTCCATTTTGGTGATGCATCGGCAAACCAGTTTGTTAAAAACTCGAGGTGAGCATCACTGCCTTCAATAACCTGGCCATTAGGCGCATATGCTTTGAAGCCTTCCTCAGCATTCAAACTTTTAATAGTTTCTAAATCCTGGTCGTTATGGGCTTTAATATAAGTTTCCCAAATCGCTAAGTTGGACATATCTCCACTATAAAGAGGGGATTTAGTACCATCATCTTCGATTTCATAGCCAATAGCCTTAGGAGTATTAACATCTATCTTAGTTGTTGTATTGCACGAAATCAATACGGCTGTCATTAGTAGGGTAAAAATTGATTTTTTCATAATGTTAAATTGATTTTATTTATAGATTAAATTATTGTTTTACTGGCTTAGAAAATTGATTCATGAAAATGATTTTATCTCCCTCAAACATGAAAGCCTCCATCCATGCAAAGGCAGACTTTTCTCCAGTTTCCGTGACTACAGTAGCGTTATCCCATAACAATACCCACTGGTCACCATTGTCACCAACTACAGAAAGGTTAACCCCTACTTGGTAATCCAATATATCCATTTTAGAGTAGACCTCTTTTAAAAAACTTAAAATAGTTTCTTTTCCCTGCATAGAAGAGCCGTCGTCAAGATTAAAAGTAATGTCATCATGTAAAAACTCAGCAACTTTCTCATAGTCTTTGCTTATAATATGCTGATGCATTTCTTGTACTAATAACACTTTGGATTCTGAGCCCATTTTAAACGTGTCAAGGTAGGTTGCTTCGTAGATGTAATCTGACTGTGCTGTAGAGGCTAATCCTAGAGTTAAAAAAAGTACTGTAATAAGATTTTTCATTGTGATTGTATTTTTAAGTTGTTTTTTACAATTTAATAAAAAAAGATAAATTATTTAATATCTGAAAATTTTATTTTTTGTTTAATGTCTTGAAAAGGTTGTTCTATAAATAAATACATCAAGGTGGAGGCGAAAATGATCGCTACAATTGAAATAAATGAATTTGACAAAACAATTTGTACATCCGATAGCTTGCCTAATGCAAATTCATTGAATTTTGGAAAAAACCAAAACATAAACATCTCATGAAAAAGATATGCAGAGTAAGAGATTTGCGAAATTGGATAGAAAAATTTCATTGACAAAAACCTATTGATGGGCCTCACAATTTTAGTATCTAAATACAAGCAAGAAAAAATGATGAACATAACCGCATATGAAAATAGCTCACGATGAATGATTTCATAAAGTCTTGGAACATTGTTTGAGACACCGTCAAAAATGGAGCTTTTTAGTGGGGTCCACTGCCCTAATGAAACACTAGATATAATAATAAAAACAAGGAAACTAAAGCAAAAAATAACGTTTGCTAATGACTGTTTATTAGCGAAAAAAGCCTTTAATTTTTCTGGGTAATATATATTAATATAAGCCCCAATAACCCCGCAAAGCAACCCGCCGTATCTCAAATGCGTAAGCATATAATAATCCCAGAACCAATTCATCCAGTCTTCATCCAAAAAAGAAGACTTAAAAGGAACCTGAAAATCATGAATATTTACAGAATAATGGTAGGTTAATACAATTGTTATAAAGGTTAAAACAGCAAAAGGAATGACCTTTTTTTTAAACAATGGTAAAACAAATGCGATCAAAAAAGGAATCACAATATAAAACTGTTCTTCAATAGCAAGTGACCAGGTCCATCCCATATAGGAACCTCTTACATAATTATTTATATACAACAAATTACTCCATGCAGATTTCCAGCTATCCCCTTCAATAAAATAAAGGCCAATAATCATTGCAAAAACATATACCGGAAGCAACCGCAAGACGCGACGAACATAGAACTTTTTAAAGTTAAGTCGATTTCTCTTTTTGAACTCTTTAAAAAGAATAGATCCTATCAAAAAACCACTTATGACAAAAAATAGATCTACCCCCAAATCGCCTTTAGAAATCCATATTAAAAATGGGTTTTCAAAAATTCTATCCCCAACAGAAGTGAAGTCGTTATATTGAAACAACCAAGCATGAAAAATAATAACCCATAAAACAGCTATGGCTCTTATTCCATCTATAGGTTTATAATTCTGAGAAGGTCTTGAAAATAATCTTGAAAAATAACTAGTCATTAGTATATTGATATTTAAAAAAAGCAAATATACAAAAACTTTCAAAAGGCAATTGATTTTTAAATTTAGAAAAACAGCTAAATATTGGAGTTATAAAAAAGCCCTTACATCTCTGTAAGGGATTTATAACTGACTCCTCCTCTTATTCAAAGTTACAGCAGAGCTAAAATTTTTTGTAAATTAAATCACACCACAATAAATAACCTAATTCTCAAAGAATTACAAAATATTTGCAGTAATTTAGATTTTTGAAAATTCTTTATATTTGAAAAAAGCAAGGTTTTATCTAGTTAGGCTTCCCATTATATCAATTACAATATTCTTTTTTTGTTGTGTTATTGCTGCTTTAATTCACCCAGGGTCTCACAAAGAAATTATTGGCTATCAATCAGACTACTACTCTTTTACCCATAATTTTCTGAGTGAATTAGGAAGTTTAAAAACAAATACAGACGAGACAAATCCAGCTATTATTCAAAAAGATAATACCCCGTCCATGCTTTTATTTAATGGGAGTTTGATTTTAATTGGGGCAACATTAATGTTGTTTTACTTTAATTTTAAAAAAGTGTTTGGTCTAATTGAGGACTCTAGCAAGTCAATATTTTATTCTAAAATCTCCATGCCTGTAGGGTTACTCGCTGGATTCTTTTATGCTGGAGTTGGATTGGTACCTCACGATCTTCATTTTGAGGCGCATGTGTTTTTTGCAAATTCTGCCTTTCTAACTCTTTTCATCCTTTGTATTCTTCATAGTCTTGCGGTTTACCATTCTAACTCACTCAGCAACTCCTATGTGCTAGGATATGTAGCCTTTTGTGTCGTGCTATTTATTTATTTGAGAATTATATTTTATGGTCCTCAGATTGGTCCTGGGAAAATATATAGTGAAACAGATCTTATGCTACAAGTGATCGCTCAAAAGTCAATTGTATTGACATTTATGGCTGCCATTGTTCACCAAGTTTATGGATTTAATTTACTCTTGAACAAAAAAATAAAAACAAAACTTCTTCATACTACAAAAAAAGCCCTTACATCACTGTAAAGGCTTTATAACTGGCTCCTCCTATTATTCAAAGTTGCAGCACAATTTCTTCTTTTGACGATCCACTCGCCTTGAACGACATACATTTCTCCTTTCTCGATACCACTTAATTAACAAGTATAAACTTACTTTAATAGCGAAGGAAGTTAGTTTGATTATTCTTTTATAAAGTGTGAATGACAGTTGGGAAAAGAAAATTTGCAGGTTTACTTACTTGCAGGGATTTTGGAAGGAAAAACAGAAGGCTATGGGACATTCATCTATAAATGTTAGTTTAACCTATTTAAGAGGTTTAGAAATAGCAGAATTGAGAGAAGAAGATATGCCTATGGTTTATTGACAGTCAGAGCTTAATCTCCAATATTGTCCTCCATTTTCAAATAACATTATACCCCCATCACATTCGAATGAAACTATCTCTTGTATTCCATCTATTATTAAAGTATATCCGTCATATGTATAAGAGTCTGTGCCTGGAATTCTATCTGAGCTATCTAATGAGTTCCAAAATGTATCAGTGGGATAGTCTCCATAGTAGGTGTATATTGTTCCATCTAAATACTCATACATCGTGTTTGCATCTATCCTATTTTCAGATGGAGACCATAACCATTTCCCCTCAACTGTATACGCTGGTAATGGATTGCCTTCATCGTCACAGCTAAAAGCAAAGATTAATAAAGCGGATAGTAAGAGTAGTTTATTCATACTCAAATATAAGAAATGTAAGTCTAACCTATTTAAGGGGTTTAGAAATAGCAGAACTGAAAGAGGAAGATATGCCTATGGTTTAGATTTTGATTTTAGTGGAATTAATTTTAAGTAATGTGTTTCCGTCTTTGTCTTTCATAATAATTTCTGAATTAATAACTTCTTCTGACGCAACACTTTCAATAATTTGACCAATGATTCCATTGCCCGAAAAATCTATAAAATCCCAAGTCATAGTTTTATCATTTTTATTCCATTTTCCAATCCAAAAAGTATTAGCACCATCATTTTTAAATTCCCATCTATTGAACTTTTTTGAGTTTTGGTCGTAACAAATAATATGTTTTGATGTATTATCTCCATTATTGATGTTTATCTCAAGGTAATTGTTGGAAAGTATTAAACTTGAGCTTGTTCTCCCACGAGTTTTAACCCTTTCACGTATCCATACGGATTCTTCAAAAACCGCACTGTTTTTCCATTGTCCTTCCCATTTTGTCAAAACATCGAATGCTTCATTAACAGATAATGACTGGGCATTTGAGTAAGTAATGCCGAAAACAATTAAAGCCAATAAAAATAATTTCTTCATAATAAGTTAGTTTACCCAAATATAGGAATTTTCAGGATAAGCCTGTTATAGCAATTGTTTATAGCCATTGTTAGCCCTAGTTATTTATTGTTTTCAATATAGGTTTTCAACTGTTCAATCCAATTAGTTTCTACATCAAGTTCAAATTTTGGTTTAATTCCTTTTGATTCAAATTCCAGGTACTTTGAATGTTTTTTTGAGGTCAGTACGGCTATAAAATTGTTACAGGGTAAGGTATAATTACTATCTTTTATTTCATAAGCCAGTGTTCCATTAGTTCTTTTACCAAATAGTTGACAGTTTTCTAGCATACTTAGTTTACTGGCAAATTGTTCTGCATTACTTACAGTTCTATAAACTTGATTTGAGAAATATTTTTTAAAGCATATTTTTTCATACCCCCAATTTACAACATTTAGTTTTTACTTAAACTATCGGAAGAAGATAGCAGTGGTTTAGTTTCTATTCTTTCTTGTACACAATCTTGTCCTTTGATTGAATCCAAATTTTACCTTGACCAGATACTTTATATAATTCAACTTCACCACTTACAAGCGTTTTCATAACCCCGCCAACAGATGCAACATCTAACTTTTCTTCATAAGCAATTACAGAATCTACATTAACGTATATTGGTTTAGTAGAATTAATTTCTTTTTCAATAACCTTTCCATAATATTTTAAAAACAATGACCCTGATCCACTTGTCTTTATAAATAGGTCTTGATTTAAACCACTAGGCTTTGTTTCAATTCTATAAGATCTTGAAAAATGATTTGAAGGATTAAATAAAATAGGGTAATTATTATTAATTTCTAATTCAAAAATTTCTGAGGTATCTTTTGTAGAAAAAGTCATCTTTAAGTCTTCTTTAGCAGTGTAAATAGCGTAAGTAAGACTCTTTCCGCCAAGAAGAGCAAGTAAATTCTTATATCCTTTTGCTTCAATTTTATTTTCAAAGTTGTATTCTCCATCGCTATAAATTAAGCACCCTTTTTCAGTGATTATTTTCTCATCTTTTGTAAAATCAATTATTAAGTACGAGCTTGGAGAATCTGATATTTTAAATTTCATCTAATGATTTTTTTAATTCCATACTTCAAATATAATAAATGCGAGTTTAACCTACTTGAGAGGTTTAGAAATAACTGAACTGAAAGAGGAAGATATGCCTATGGTTTAAAAGCTTTAATTAATTGAAGTTTTTAAGAACCCTGTAACAAAGAGTTTTTCTTTGAAGAAAATATAAACTAGGCCAAAACAACCCAAAAGAAATACCAATAAAAAAATTCGTTAAACTGAACCCGTGCTTGAATGGCATAAATACCACAAGGAAAACGGCCACTATTTCTAAAACAATATTAATAGGTTTTGTAAATGGATTTTTTTTAAACTTTACCGAAACCCTCCCCATATTCTTGTCTTTTTCAAAAATGTAGGCTGAACTTATAGAAGCACCGTTACCACTTTGTACTATAAAAATCTCAACCTTATTTTCTTCTATTAATATCTTTTTATCTATTCTGTATGTCATAATCCATCTGGCTTCTGCTCCAAAAAAAGACTGCAAGTCCTTATGGCTTTTGACACATTTAATGAACCTTTTGAAATCTATATCTAATACCATTTTATTTTTGATGACTATTTTATAGTTGTAAATATATTCAAAACAAACGAGTCGTGTTAAATAGCTGAATGGAAAGAAGAAGATATGCCTATGGTTTAGGGTTTTTTCCAATAAAAAAATATTTTTCGTTGCTCATTTGTTTTACAAAAAATCTAAACTTTTAATTAATTTCTTTTACCCTTCACTACTTTCAAACTATATTTTTTACTTATATTGGTTGTGTTTTAAAACTTATATAAAAATGGAGAAAATTACCCTACTATTTTGCTTTATATTCTGTACTTCTGTTTCTACAGCACAAACAATAATGACTCATAATTCATCACAAGAAATTACAGAGCAAGCATCAGCATTATGCCAATCTTATTCATACTCTGATATTGAATGGGATTATTTTTGTGAAGGAATTTTGGACAACGCTAATCACTCCTGTCCTACAACAGTATTTACGGCTCAAACTAGTGGTAATTATGTGATTAGAATATCTGATGTTTTTGGAGATGGGTGGTTTGGAAAAAGCTTAAATGTTTTAGTTAATAATGAAGTGGTCCTTGAGGGTTTAGGGTTAGATTTTCAAAACAGATGGGTAAAAGAATTTGTATTTGAGGTAAATGAAGGAGATCAGATTTCAACTAATTGGCTAGGTAGCTCTGGAAGCTTTAATCAGTGTGGATATGGAATTGCAACTGAATCTGAAATTAATTCAGTAGAATTTCCATCAAATACTTTTGAACAAATATATTACAGGCAATTTATCCCATTTGACTTTGGGTTTTCAGGGACGTTGGATTTGACACATATTCAATTTGGAGTATGGTATACTGATGAAAATGGTAATGAAGATTTAAGTTTGCCAAATCAAGATATTCAGGCTAATATATATATTAACAATGAAGGAGGGGTTGGGGGGCAATTTGGGAACAACCTTGAATTTGAGTTTGTTGCTAGCACTGCACCAGTTGGTATTACCCCTAGTGATCATAAAGGTATAGTCACTGCCCCAATTGAATTTGATTCATTTGGGAATTTCCTGGAAGATGGTTATGAAGCAGATTCTAACTTAGAATATGTCGTTGAATTGATTTTTCCGTCTGGGGCCCCAATTATTGTTCCAGGAAGCCCCGGGGAAAGCGGGTTTCGCTTATCTACAGGAGGTAACTTTTCAGATTTCATTTTAGACAGTTTTAATCAAAGTCCAAATCCAAGTACTCGCACATTAAATGATAATAATTGCCAGCCTTTTTTCACATATACGCCCGATAACACCATACTAATTAATTTAGTTACATCTTCTACCACTGAACTAGGCATCGGGAATAATCCTCACGAAAATAAAATTACTATTTCAAAAAGCCTTACATCTGAATATCTAATTATTAATGGTTTAAATAATAGCGAAGTATCTAGTCTTAAATTATTTAACCTCTTGGGTCAAGAAACATTAATCAAAAAACTAGAGGTTAATAATCCAACTCAAAGGATTTTGGTTTCAAGTTTGCAATCTGGCATTTACATTGCCCTATTAGAAGTTAATGGAGTATCAATAACAAAAAAAATAGTAATTAATTAATTTACGGGGGTTAGAAATAGCTGAATTGAAGTAGGTGTTTCGATGACTCCTTGGTTACTGATTTGTGGTTAACGTGTTTGTGTATGATTAGTTGCGAGTTTTAGCAATTAATTATACACGTTGTTGCCATTAGTTTTTT